>VSSQ01000161.1_pt1 | contig 86610 bp, 72 predicted proteins | sample 4763081 | NCBI WGS metagenome assembly VSSQ01 (sample SAMN12137344, study PRJNA551015) | bioreactor metagenome | isolation source: SDC9 anaerobic chlorinated ethene degrading culture | place: USA: Knoxville, Tennesee | collected 2015-01-01
CATTTGACGAGTCATTGGCTGTTCCTTGTTGTTTAGTTTTCAAAGACCATTTTTTGTTTTGTCACTCGTTTGTGACGGAATTACATCTTACCATTTCAGATTCTCAAAGTCAACAGTTAATTTTTAATCACTTAAGCTCCGAGGGCTTTAGAGACGGTTTTTGCAATTCGGCCCCAGTGGCGACATTTATAGATTCTAGCAAAGTCACTTAGAAAAGTCAACATCTTTTTTTAGAATCTATTTTTTAGGAATTTGGCGTCGCGACTTGTCTCACGGCGCTTAGTCATAATACCATCGCGTTACTCATAATGTCAACACTATTTTTCTAATTTTTATAAGGGACCTTTCGCTGCCAATAAATACGCCCATGGGCACTTGTTAATGTCTCCATAAATACTATCTTTTATTCAAGATAGATATCTTTAATCTATGCTCAATGCCACCTTAAGTCGAAAACGGCAGCATTATAAATCTATGCTGCCGTTAATTATCTAAATGTCTTTGACCTAAACCAGCTTCACTAAGTAGTAATTCTTTTTCCCCCGCCGAATGACGATAAACCGACTTTCGATCTTATCCAGCTGCGCTACCGTAAGTGTTGTATCAGTCTGCCGAATGCCATTTACATATACCGCGCCGCTCTCCATAGACTCCCGGGCTTGTCTTCTGGAGGATACGGCACCTACCTTGATCAGGGCATCCACGAGCAGCATTTCCTGATCCTCCACATCTGCTGAAGGTACATCACTGAAGCCTTCTTCCACTTCCTTAGCAGTCAGATTAGCTATCCCACCGGTGAACAAAGCCTGGGAAATCTTCTCCGCCCGTTCACGGGCTTCAACCCCATGAACCAGCTCGGTGACTTCCTTAGCCAGCATCCTCTGAGCATTCCGTTTTTCTGGCTGACTCTCCACTTCCTGAGCTAACCCCTGAATTTCTTCAATGGAAAGGAAGGTGAAGAAGTTAAGGTACTTCACCACATCCCGATCATCGGTATTAATCCAGAATTGATAGAACTTATAGGGTGAGGTCTTGTCCTGATCCAACCAGACCGCTCCACCTTCTGTCTTGCCGAACTTGGTTCCATCGCTTTTAGTGACCAAGGGTACCGTCAAGCCGTGAACCTGACGATCTTCTCCCACAGACATGCGGCGAATCAAATCCGTCCCGGAGGTGATATTCCCCCACTGGTCACTGCCACCAATTTGCATCTCACAGCCATAAAGTTCATTGAGCTTGAGAAAATCATAGGACTGCAGAATCTGATAGCTAAATTCCGTAAAAGAGATCCCCCGGCTCATTCTTGACTCCACGGATTCTTTAGCAAGCATGCTTCCCAAAGAAAAGTTCTTCCCAATATCCCTCAGAAACTCAATTACATTAATAGTTCCCAGCCATTCATAATTATTGGCCATAATAGCCGGATTCCCAACTCCCTCAAAATCAAGGAAGCAACTCAGTTGCTCTTTAATACGATTAGCCCATTCCTGAACCACTTCCGTAGGATTAAGCGTCCGTTCGCTGGTTTTGCCGCTGGGATCGCCAATTAAGCCGGTTCCCCCGCCCACCAGTGCAATGGGGCAATGTCCCGCAAGTTGAAAGCGTCTGAGCATTAAGACGGGCAGCAGGTGTCCAATATGTAAACTGTCCGCAGTCGGATCAAAACCACAATATAAGGTCATCGGTGATTCAAGACGCTTATACAATGCTTCTTCGTCCGTTGTTTGATAGACTAAACCTCTGGCTTTTAAATCATCGAGAATATTCATGACTTTTATTCCCCCCTAATTCTTATTATTATACTGTTTTATGACCTTCATATCAACTTGTAAAGACTGTCTCACATCATTTCGTTCCACTCTTTCGTCTATAATTTAAGGCCTTGGAATTGGCCTCTGCATTTGCCCCATAATATAGAGATTTTGTTAATAGCGAAAATATGTTATAATTCTGCTGTGACAAAGTACACTTTAAACAGTGTACTTTCATCATGTTCGTCATCCCAAGTAACACGAAAGAATAACCAAATTATTTAATTCAGGAGGGACAAGATATGGCATCTCCCCCAAAAAGAACTCCATCGAAAAGGCCTCGAAAGAAGAAACGTGTTTCGAAGTTGAGGGTCTTTTTAGTGAGTTTTGGCTCCGTATTCACATTGGCTTGTATAGCCTTATTGATTTATGTTCTGTACGTTGTCGCTGGAACTCCGGATTGGCATCCCGATACCTTGACCAACCAAAAACAAACATCCTTTGTTTATGATATGGACGGGAATCAAATTGCTGAGCTCCATGCCGCGGAGAATCGCCAGATGGTGGATTCATCAGAGATTCCTCAGCTTGTGAAGGATACCTTTGTAGCTGTGGAAGACAAACGGTTTAACGATCATTTTGGTGTGGATCCCATCCGTATTGTGGGCTCCTTTATTGCTGACTTAAAAAGTCAGTCCTGGAAAGAAGGTGCCAGCACTATCACCATGCAGCTAGCCAACAATGCTTTCATTGAGAACCCCCGGGAAAAAACCCTGGTTCGCAAGCTCCAACAAGCAGCTCTGGCGATCCAATTGGAACGGGAGTACACCAAAGATGAAATCCTCACCTTCTATCTTAACCGTATCTTTTTTGGTGAATCCTCTTTCGGTATTCAAGCTGCCGCCAAGACCTATTTCGGCAAAGATCTTAAGGCCCTAAATCCTGACGAAATCGCCCTTCTTGCCGGATTACCCCAGGCTCCCAGCGGCTATAACCCTTATTATCATCCTGAAGAAGCTAAAAAACGCCGGACCATCGTCCTGGGTGTAATGAAAGACTCAGGCCTCATCACAGCCGATGAGTATGACCAATATAAAGATGCACCTTTTGAGCATGTGGAAAATGTCAAAGCCAACCGAGCCGAATCGGAAAAGCCGGTAGTCGCCGGCACCAATTATCAATATCCTTATTTCGTTGATCATGTGATCGAAGAGCTCATCAATGAGCACGGCCTTACAGAAGACCAAATCTTCAACGGCGGCTTGAGAATCTATACCACGGTGGATACAAAGATTCAGGCAGCAGCAGAGAAGGAATTTGCCAATGCCGCCAACTTCCCACAAAGTGTGGATGAAACCCTTGTTCAAGGTGCTATGACCGTTCTCGATCCCAAGACAGGTGCTATTCGAGCTTTAGTAGGCGGCCGGGATCACAACACAGCCCGGGGATTCAATCGAGCCACTCGAGCCAGCCGCCAACCCGGTTCAACCGTTAAGCCTCTGGTTGTTTATGCCCCAGCTCTTGAAAAAGGCGGCTTTTTCCCAGGCACAGTCCTGGATGATATGCCCGTTAAATATAATGCCGGCAATGGTCAAGTATGGGCTCCCGTCAACTACGATACCGAATATGCGGGCTGGCGCGGTCTCATCACCATGCGTTTTGCTGTGCAGAACTCTGTCAACGTCTACGCGGTCAAACTCATGAACCTGGTAGGTATTGAATACAGTTGGAACTTTGCCAAAAACAGTCTCGGACTTCCCCTAGAAGAAGGCGATAAAGTACTGAGCCTAGCTCTAGGAACCAATCAGATGTCCACCTTAGATATGGCTTCCGCCTATGGCGTGTTTGCCAATAACGGAGTTCGAGTAGCCCCTCATGCGATAGAAAAAGTTCAGGATGCCAACGGCAAAGAAGTCCTCGTTCCGCAAGTTACCAAGGAACGGACCATGAAGGAAACCACCGCTTACCTTATGAACAGCATGCTGCGCAGCGTCGTCACCGGCGGAACAGGAACTCGGGCTCAGATTGGCAATTGGGCTGTTGCCGGTAAGACAGGCACTACCTCTTTGGATCCGGATATTTACGGTTACCGCACCGGGAATCCGGATGCCTGGTTCGCAGGCTATACGCCCGAATATGTAGGTGTGGTCTGGATGGGCTATGACAAAGATGATGAAACCTTAACTCACTATCTCCACAAAGTTTACGGCGGCCAGTACCCTGCCCAAATCTGGAAGAATGTTATGACCGCAGCTCATGAAGGCTTGACCGTACAGACAGAATTCCAGCAGCCTTCCGGCATTGTCGGCGGTGACTTCGATACTAAATCTGGATTAATACCCAGCAGTCTGACTCCCAAGGATTTTATCCGCAGAGAAATTGCCGCTCAAGGTGATTTCCCCACCCGTGTCAGTGATGTTTGGGTAGAAAAAGAAATTGATAAAGATCACCCAGAATATCTCGCAGGCACAGGTACCGTTAATAAAGAGAAAAAAGTATTCCTGAACATCACCGGTCGTGATTCCGAGACTCCTTGGCCAAGCGACGAACAGCCTTACAAAATGCCCGAAAAAGAGTATAACGAAACGCCACCTCCCAATGAGACGACTTCCCCGCCGGCAGGGGATCCCAGTATCCCGATCCCGACCCTGGGAGCTGTGGCTTATGATGCAGCCCAGAGCTCGGTGACCATCCCTGTCGCCTACCCCGAAGGAAGCGAAGGGCTCCACCTTATCGTTTATGTAAAATTCCCTGACCATGATTTTGTTCAGCCTTTCTCCCCCGATGCCCAGCCTGGAGGATCGAATCAGATTCATATTCCATTAAGCATAGAGGGAGAACCTATCTCACCGGGTAACTATAGTTTCTGGGCATGCTTACAAAGCCCTGAAACCGGAGCAACCGGTAACCCTTCCCCAGTGGCTGTCTTAACCATTACAGACTAAAGCCCATAAAAAAGTCCGTGTGAAATTTGGTTTTCACACGGACTTTTTTATGGGCTTTTCTCATTGTTATTTGTTTGGAGCTCAAAGCAACTTATGTTTAATAACGCCCATCCCTGGCTTCTGACAAAATTACTTCTTCTTAATCGCCAAGAAGTAGATTACCGCCAGAATAACGATGACTCCACCAACAACAATCCATGGGCTCATAGGCTCATGGGTTTCTGCTGGTTGTTCGGCAGGAGTCTCTGCAGGTTTCTCCGCAGGTGTTTCCGCTGGTTGTTCAGCAGGTGTTTCACCCGGGGTTTCTGCAGGTGTTTCTCCCGGAGTCTCTCCTGGGGTCTCAGCCGGTGTCTCTTCACCACCGTGAGTACCTTCTTCGTGGCATGGAGTACAGGTTTTCCCATCCGGACTCAAGTCAGGATAAGCGTTCGTGTTCGCTGCCGAACTTAAGAACAGTCCAACGGAAAGGCTTAAAAACAGCGCAAACATCAATAGGAACCGACCTTTTTTACTCATTTCTACTCACCCCCCTAGGTAGTATAATATCATTAACAACTTGCACGAACAAGTACGTTCTTCGAATAATCCAAAAACTTTTTCCAGGCGGGTGGCGATGCCCACAATTATTTAACCACTCTTAAATCGGGATGCTCCTGCAGCTTATTATAAATTGTCTTTCGGGTTACTCCTAATTTTTCTGCTGCTGCAGTGACATTACCACCGACGGATTTGAGCACATGATCGATAATCATAGCCTCAGCCGTGTATAAGAGCCCTTGTTCTTGTTTCTTCAGACCTTTAGCCAAAACATCCTCTACCAAGCCTTTGACTTGATAGTTTTGATAAGATTCTTGGATTCTCTTAGACAAATAATCAACCTTCAGAGTCAAACCGGCTCCCATCAAAATAATAGCTCGCTCAATCGAGTGCTCCAACTCACGAACATTTCCCCGCCAGGAGTAATTCTCCAGAGCTTCCACAAACTCTTGAGCCATCTCAACCGTTTGCTCCAGACCATATTTACGAGAGAATTTGCTGATGAATTCTTTCGTTAAGAGCAAAATATCTTCCCTGCGTTGTCTCAAAGCCGGTAATTCAATGATAAAGGTACTAATGCGGAAATAGAGATCTTCCCTAAATAACCCCTTATCCGACTCTTCCAGAAGGTCCTTCTTCGTAGCCGAGATTAAGCGGATATCCACAGGAATCTCTTTGGTACTCCCCACCTTTTGAACTTTTCCTGTGGAGATAACCCGCAGAAGTTTAATTTGATCCTGGACAGGCATACTTTCTATTTCATCCAGGAACAGGGTTCCTCCAGAGGCGGCTTCGATCTTGCCTATCTTCCCCCCTTTCAAAGCTCCCGTAAAGGAACCTTCCTCATAGCCAAAAAGCTCGCTTTCCACCAGCTCCGCAGGAATAGCCCCGCAATTAATGGCAATAAAAGGCTTCTCCCGACGTGGACTGGCTGCATGAATGGCCTGGGCGAACATTTCTTTCCCTGTTCCATTTTCCCCGAAGATCAAGACCGGAACGGAGGTGCCTGCCACATTCAACCCGATGGACTTTGCTTCATTTAATTCAGCATTATTGCCTACGATATCATCAAAGCTATATAAGCCAACCGTGGTCTTAGAACCCTGAGAATTCTCCTGAAGCCGTTGGGTCAATGACTGTTTTTCTTCTACGATAAATATCTTGCTTGTTTCGAAGTCCTCATAATCTAAGCTGTTGCTGTTTATAATCAAGGTCTTGCCATCTGCTTTAATCTCCTGGCAAGCAAATATAGAAGTCCAGTCCTCCTGAGAAAAAAACTCACTAACCTTTTTTAAAGAATTCTTCCCTTTGCTTAGATTCACCAAAGTTTGAAATTTTTCATTATAGTGTATGGATTTCTTATTATTAATATAAGCTACGCCTTGAGGAAGCAAATCAATAATATCCTTGATCTTCTTTTCATGCTTCTGGGTCATCGGCAAGTAAAGGCGGTCAAAGACTTGGGCAAGATAAGTGACTAACCAAAACGCATCCTGAGTCCTTTTTATATCCTTTAAACCAATATGGATCCCTCCCATAACTTCACCTTGGTGATTGTGTATGGGAGCAGCTGTATTCACCCCGTTTTCAGCAGGCCAGTATTGATAGCTTAAGGAACTAACTAAGGCAACAGGAACATTCTCAGCTAAAGCTATGGCAGTAGCATTTGTTCCCACAGTTCTCTCCGAGCATTCTCCGATAAGATTAGCAAAGGGACTTCCTAGATCATCATAGATATGTTTGGTTAAGCTCTCTTTTGCTGAAAAGGTAAAGGTAAACCCCTGATAATCGATCAGTTCGAGAGCCTGTTTAATAAAAAAGTTGTAGCGCTCCAAACACTCTATAAAACGGCTAAGCTCTTTGCTTTTGGACTTATCTATTGGGTGATGGCAAGGTTTTTCAAAGGGATCCACTCCGTACCGCTGACTCCGTACCCATGAATTATAAACCACTTTGGGAACAATGCCTGGATCCACGGGTTTGCCCTCCATAAAAAGCTCCCGCTGATCTCTGCATTTCTCCAGATAGGCTTTTTCTGTTCCTTGGCTTATCCTTTGCAAAAGTTCATGAACATGCATGGGACTCCCTCCATTCAACATGTACGGTGAAGCAAGCGCATATATTCTTGAGCCAACTTTCACAACTATTAAGGCGGCTCGGATCCCTTTTAAAAATGTTATTCTTTTTTGATTATACTATCTGGGCATTAAGAAAACCATAGAAATATCGTTTGCCGCAAGGGTAGACCCCATGTCTTCAAGCCACACAACATGGGGTCTACCCCTGTCTTCTCTATTGAATCTATAATTAAGTCTTATTTCCCAGCGATATGTTTTCCGGCAATATAACCAAAAGTACCGGCTGAGGCAATTCCGCCTGTATAAACTTCTCTGAAAATACCTGCGCAGGGCGGGCAGGCATAGAGATTGGGAATCGGGGTTCTCTGGACATCAAGAACCTGAGCATTTTCGTTGATGGCAACCCCACCGAAGGTATGGTAGATATTCGCGGTTACAGGTACAGCATAGAAAGGACCTTGGGCGATCTTATTATGATTGAGCACCCTGGGAACTTCAAGACTGTCCGTAATACCGCTATCAATGGCCTTATTGTATTCGTTAACTGTTTTCAAAAAGGCCCCCTTATGCATACCATGGATTTCCTGGCACTTTGCAGCCAACTCCTCAAGAGTTGCAGCTTCTACAACCTTACCCCCCTGATCCATATACATCTTAAGAATCGCTTCCGACCCTGCCGCCTTGTCATAGATGGCCTTGTCCCCGATCATAAAGGCCATCGCTCTTTTTTGCTTTAACACTTCTTGAGGGAGTCTGGCGTATTTGGCTTCGATGGGGGATGTCTCATCTGCAAAACGCTTTCCTTGAAGGTTGACCAGAATACCTGTGGTCTCATCAGGGAAAAGGAAGTTGACCCACATGGGAACGGCAGGACGCCCGCCGCCGATGCCCGGCAGGCTTTGTGGATCACCGGCGCGCTTTTCCTCATAGAGCTCCGGCTCATCTTCCACCGCCGGTCCTGGAACAATACCGGAAAAAGTCCCGGAGAAGGTCGAAAAGCTTCCCTGAGTCATAGCTCCAACCCCTTGAGCCATCAGCATTCCGCTGCCCGTATTATAAGGAGTTCCCATGTTGCGGGCCACATCCCCATTAGGTCCAATATACTTAGCCATTAATCCTTTATTGGATTGAAACCCACCCGTAGCTAAAATAACGGAACCAGCCTTAATGAAGATGGCCTTGGATTCACCCTTCTTAATGGCTTGAACACCGCAAACCATACCGGCTTCATCAATGACAAGGCGCAAAACCCGTGTCTGGGTCATGATTGTACCGCCCTTACCTGTGACAAAGTTCGCTAAAGCATCAAAATAGGCTTTATGCCTAAGATATCCCGCTTCACCGGAGCCTAAGCCATAGTCATTATTGAACCCCTTGCCGCCCGGATGCTTTTTAAGAGGAATACCATTCTTCTCCAGCCAAGGAAGGTATACTTGTCTAAAGGTTTCTACATACTTTTTCGCAAGTACAGGATCATGCAGATCTTCTGTATGCTCTTTGTATTTTTCCCATGTATCTAGACCCCAGGAATGGATGGTACCGCCCGAATATGCGGAGCCACCGCCGAGAAAGGCACTGATTTCGCAGAGGATGACCTTTTTGCCTTCTTCTACGGCAGCCGCGGCTGCACTTAACCCACCATTACCGCCACCGACGACGACGACATCCGTTTCCTGATCCCATGCTTCGGGAGCTGACGCTGGGGCAACCGCCTCGGTATTATTGCAGCCCACTAAAAAACTGGATCCAGCCACAACAGCGGCACCTGCAGCGGCTCGTTTAATAAAATCTCTTCTGTTAATGGTCATTCCGATTCCCTCCTAAAATTTAATAGGATTACTTAATCGTGGTCATTAACTTGTTTTTCCTTTTGCGCTCCTTTGGTATCATTGCCATTGCCTTTTCAGGCCTTATCGGTTTATTCCCGATTTCCCTCCCCTCTTGATGTTTTGTCGAAATTTCTAAACTCGGAAGAGCAAGACTGAGCAATTTTTTATAATGCAAAAACCATGCCAACTCTCTTTTTAATACAACTCGTTCAAAATAGTACTTAAACAAAGCTTTGGGGAACTTTATGTGAATGTCTGACTCATGATCAGCTTGTGAAAAAATTACACAAGCCGATCTATGAGTATTTTGGGAACAGTTACTTGTTGTATTAAGAATTAATGCTTGTCATTTGTCATTCAAATGGTGCACCGGTGCAACATTTGGGTAAAAAAGAAGAACCGGTCTTCCCGGTTCTTCTTCTCTTCTTGCTCTATTCCTTGCTTTCAACTGGCTCTTCTTTCTTGCTCTCAGCCGGCTCTTCTTTTTTACTTTCGGCAATTTCCTTTTTCTTTTTCTTGCCATCATCGTCAGAGAGATCGGTGGCATCTTTAAACTCTTTGATGCCTTTGCCTAAGCCCTTGCCCAGTTCAGGGAGCTTCCCAGGTCCAAAAAGAATCAGAGCAATAACCAAGGCAATAACTGCAACAGTAGGAGTAATCATAGCAAATGTTACCATATCGTCACCTCAAGTCAAATTTTCATATACATGCATTATATACATATCCGGCATGAAAAATCCAGAAAAAGTTCTATTATTTTAATTCCACGACAGTTACGCCAAGATCCCCTTCCCCATGCTGTCCTAAGCGGAAAGATTTGACATGGTGATGACCGCGCAGGAATTCATGAATCCCCTGTCTTAAAGCCCCTGTCCCTTTGCCATGAATGACATAGACCTGGCCGACTCCCGTCAGTACGGCGTCATCCAGATATTTATCCAATTCATAGCCGGCCTCTTCCACCATCATCCCCCGTAGATCGATTTCCGTACGGATGGTTTCGGCTTTTTTCATCCCGACTTTCCCCTGTCCGCCTACGGATCGAGTGGGTTTGGCCGCTTTCTCTTCCTGGATCAGCCGAATTTCACTCAGAGGAACATTCAACTTAATCACTCCTGCCTGGACAAAAACCTCTCCAGAATCATTGGGCAGCTTAAGGACCTGCCCTTTTTGCCGGAGCTTAGTCATATATACCATCTGCCCCAGTTTAATCTCTTGAGGCTCCACTCCATGAGGAGTTCTCAGCGGGGTATCCTGATCTCCCACTTTATTGGACAATTTACGAATCCCCTGGCGGGTTTTTTCAATAGCTTGTTGATCTTTTCGCTCCTCTTTAAGAGCAAGCTTCAACTCATCAATAAGCCTCTCCGCTTCTCTCCTTGCCTCCCGGACAATCTCTGTGGCCTGATCCCTAGCCTTGGCCATAAGTTCCTGATAGTCATCCTCCAGCTTTTGAGATTTCTCCTTCAGTCCGAGACTTTCCTTCTCAATGGCCTGCCGTTCCTCACGGGCCCGGCGTTTTTCCAAATCAATCTCCCGTTGAGTATCCTCAAGGTTTTCGATTAAATCGGCCACCTGCATTTCCCGCTCCGTAACAAAGGTTCGCGCCCGATCCAAGACCCCTTCCGGCAGTCCCAGCCGTCCGGCGATATAAAAGGCATTGCTTTTGCCGGGAATACCGATCAGCAGGCGATAGGTAGGTCTTAAGGTCTCCGAATCAAATTCTACAGAAGCATTTTCTACCCGGGTCGTATTGTAGGCAAAATTCTTTAACGCTCCATAATGGGTGGTAGCCACAATTCTCGCTCCCCGTTCATGAAGCTCAGCAATGATCGCCATAGCCAGAGCTGAACCTTCCGTAGGGTCAGTGCCCGCTCCCACTTCATCAAGGAGGATCAGGGAACGCCAATCGGCTTTTTCCACAATCTCCACAATGTTTTTCATATGACCGCTAAAGGTACTTAAGGACTGTTCCACACTCTGCTCATCCCCGATATCAGCAAAGATCTGAGTAAAGACCCCTACCCGGGAGTCCGACTCGGCAGGGATATGCAAACCGCACTGAGCCATAGCCGCCAAAAGTCCAATGGTTTTCAAAGCCACCGTTTTCCCGCCGGTATTGGGGCCAGTGACCACCACCGTATCGAAGCGAGTCCCCAATTGGATGGTTAAGGGCACCACCTTTCCTGTAAGAAGAGGGTGCCGCGCCTGGACAAGGCTTATCTCCTGCTTTTCGGTAAGAATCGGCGCTCCTGCATTCATCTCTTCACTGAGCCGTGCTTTAGCCAGGATGAAATCCACCCGAGCCAGGGCCTCGTGAGCATCGGCTATGGCCTCTGCCTCCCCTTCCACACGGGCTGAGAGGAGTAAAAGGATTCGCTGAACCTCCCTTTGTTCCTTAAGGACCACTTCCCGCAGCTCATTTCCCAAGTTGACCACAGCCATGGGCTCAATATAAAGGGTCGCTCCACTGGCCGATTGATCATGGACGATACCTTGAAATGATTGGCGGTATTCCTGTTTGACCGGGACCACATAGCGTTCCGAGCGCTGAGTAACAATAGGATCCTGAAGAATCTTTTGGTAGGCGGGGTTGCGAATGATGCCATCTAAGGTTTCCCTGATTCTGGTCTGCAGGCGGGAGATGCTCCGACGCAAATCCGCTAAAACAGAGGACGCTTGATCCGCTACCTGACCATCCTCCGTAATACAGCGGGTAATCTCCTCCTCAATACCCTTGGGCAGAATAACCTGTTCCATGATCCCCTTAAGATGAGGAACCTCCGCCTTGCCTTCTTGCAGGCCTTGCTTTACGATGCGGGCTGCTTTTAAAGTGTCCCGAATCTGCAGCAGCTCATCGGTCGTTAAGGTCCCTCCCTTTAAGCACCGCTCCACTAAAGGCCGGATTTCCCGGGCTCCCCGCACCGAAAAAAGCGGATTAATCCTTAGTATATCCTTGCCCTCACCGGTTTCCTCCAAAGCCTCCCGCACCAAATCCAAATGTGAGTGGGGTTCCAATTGCTCTGCCAATTCCCGGGCCCGCGGCATAATGCACTGATTGGCAAGACGTTCTAAGATTTTATCAAAATCGAGTTTCCTGATCACCCGTTCATTGAGTACCATATTCTACGGTATTCCTCCTTCTTTAACAATGCCTGACTTAAAGCACTCCTCTAAAATAATGTCCTTTGGTAAACCCTTCCGGGAAACGCTCTGCCAAGTATCCATTGACCTTTTCGGCCTGCTCCTCTGAGATGCGCTCCCCTGCAAGTGCCCTCTCCCAACCTTCAAGAAAGACTCGTACCGTATCGCGAATCTGGACAGGATTGGCCCGATCCAGCTGCAAACGAATCCGTTGAACACCCATTTTGGCAATGCTCCCCAATTCCTTGTAAAGATTCAAGCGCTTCACATTATAAAGATGCATCCGACAATCCAAATCTGTTTCGATGGGGAAGTCATAGTTGAGCCGATCTCTCAAATAATGGGGTTCCTTCACACAGGGCGCCGTACATTTTGTTCCTTTTTTGCCTCCCAATGTGGCACCTACAGGGCAATACTCACTGACCATCATCTCCAGCTCCCCAAAGGCAAAGACTTCTGTCTTGGGCCAACGGGCCAGAGGCTCAATCTGGCTATGTTCAAGCTCTGTAGACAGGGTCACCCCTTGGGCCCCTAAACGGAATAGATGGGCCACCGCGGCCTCATTAAAGATGTTGACAGGGTAATCCACCTCAAAAGGCCAGTCCGGATCGATATCCTTCACCATTTCCAGCTCTCCCAAGTTCGCGACCATGATCCAGGGACGATCCTCCCAGGCCTTTACCTTAAGCAAAGCCTCATACCACCAAGCACTTTGCTCTTCGTTTAAAATCCGCGGCAGGCGCAAAAGGCAGTTTGCTCCCTGTTCTTTGCAAAGCCTTACACCGGCCCGGATGTCCTCCCAACTCATCCCCTTGCGGGAACGCCAACGCTCCCCACCCAGAGCAATTCGCCTTGCCCCAGCCTTTAAAGCCGCCTTTACTCCCTCCAGATCGCTGACGGCAACAGTCAAGCGCCTTGCTGCTAAAGAAGCAGCTTTGCTATGACTTCCGGGCAGCGGCTCTTTATGTTGCTGAGCTTGCTGAACCTGCTCCTCTTGCTCAAGCTTAAGGCGATTTTGCCATTCCTTCAGGCGCTGCTTATATTCCCCTCTGGTAACTTTTTCTTGCTGGAAAGACTTATGGAGCAAGCCTTCAACTACAAGCCTTCTCATCTCATTGAGTTCACTGACCGGAAGCATAAGTCCTTCCTCCACCTCCAGGTCCAACTCTTCCAACCAAAAAGGTGTTGTACCCAGACGATTTAGCTGTTGGAAGGCGTACTCCTGAGTTAAGGGGCGCTTCATAGCCTGCTGAGCCGGGGTAGCTGAATCTACCCGGACATGTTTGTCCTGATCCCAAGCCTCTAAGGCCATAAGCTCTCCGATGGAGCCGGATAGGCGCATTTTCAAAGGGCGCTTGCGCCGCTCCTTACCCTCCTGGAAACTCTGGCGGGCTTTTTCCATCAATTGCTCATCATGAGTTTTAAATACCCGATCTCCGGGGTGGGATTTGCCCGCAAACTCGATCTGAACGATATCTCCCGGCTTCCCTTCCTCGCTCTCCCTCTTGCCTTGCCAAACCTTCTGGACCGTGATCCCTTCCCGGCCCCGGCTTGTCCAGACCTCAATTCCATCACCGGGTCTGAGATACGCCTCCAGTTTAATCTCCAGCTGATTGCCCCTATTCTGAACAATCCTGCCCAGACGAATCCCTCTATTGTTGGGGCGGGCATAGCTCATCAACTCCGCTCCAGGGTGACTATGGAAATAAGCCCGAGAAAAATCCCGGTTAAAAATCTGTAAAAGTTCGGTCTTTTCTTCCCCTGTCACCGCTGACCCAGCGTTTACGCCATTTTCTTGGGAAAGCACGTGATCCAGAGCACGACGATAAATACGAGTGACCGTAGCCACATACTCCGGCCTTTTCATCCGTCCTTCCACTTTCAAGGAGTAGACCCCACACTCTTTTAAAGTATGAATCTCCTCCACAAAGTTCAAATCCCGCGGACTTAGGAGGTGATTGCCTAGGTTAGCCTCAGCCAGCAGATCTTTTCTCTCTTCATTCATCAGTTGGTAGGTCAGCCGGCAAGGTTGAGCGCATCTTCCCCGGTTGCCGCTTCGGCCCCCGATATAACTGGACATCAAGCATTGCCCCGAGTAGCAAATACACAAGGCCCCATGGACAAACACCTCTATCTCCAGAGCTGTTTTGGCAGAAATGGTTTTCATCTGCTCAACCGACACTTCCCGGGCCAGGACCACTCGTTGAAAGCCCAGTCTTTCTACATGACGAACACCCCAGGTTGTATTGATGGTCATCTGGGTACTGGCATGGCGCTCCATCTCCGGCAAAACGCTCCGGATCATTGACCCTACGCCAATATCCTGAAGGATCAGGGCATCCACCCCAATCTCGTATAAGCTGTAAATATAATCGTAAAGCTCAGGAAACTCCTGATCGGCAATCAAAATATTCACCGTCACATAAACCTTCGTCTCCCGCTCATGGGCATACTGCACCACCTGCCGCAACTCATCCAGGCCAAAATTAGCGGCACTGGCCCGGGCATTAAAGCTCTTTCCCCCCAGATACACCGCATCGGCCCCATTCTCTACAGCAGCTTTAAAAGACTCATAACTCCCCGCCGGAGCTAAGAGCTCCATAGAAGATAACTCCGCATCCTTAATGTGTGACATTCTACAATTCCCTCGTTCCTAATATCATCCTCACGATCCCCGGCGTCACATCCTCCAGCCGCTCCCACTGTGGCCATTCCAACGGCTTGCTGGACCAGCCCAGAGCAGGAACCGGATTCTGAGTATGGCCTTTAACGCGAAAATCCTCAATATTCCCATGATCGCTGGTTAAAAGCCAGGTCACATCCTCATGACGAACTACAGACATAAAACCCCCGATAAACCCATCAATCTGCTCAATTAAAGCCACCGCTTTTTCCCAATCCTGTTTATGGCCGCGCACATCCGTCTGGAAGAATTCATACAGAGTAAAATCATAGTCCAAAGCCAGGCGGCCCAGGTTTTTCCCTGCTTCATAAGAAGTTATTAGCGGTATATCTGCTTCTTGTTCCAGCTCCCTGAGGATCTCATTGGTCATATCCTGATAGACCCCTTTTCCCTGCAATAGATCCTCGATCCGGCGTAAAGGCACCCCACCAGCCAGGGCGGATAAGGTAGAAGCAGTATGCCTCCTCTTCCCGGAAGCTATCATCTCATCATAATGACTGGTAAAAGTATTGGCAAAAGTCACCTTCTTACCTTGATCTGCTAACTGTTTAAAGATAGACTTTTCTTTTATAATCTCCGCCAGTTTTTCATTGGGATAGGCATTCAGATGAAAGCCCAGTGCCTTGGCACCGTTAACCCCCGTCCACAAAGTCGTCTGACCTGTAGCACTTTGAGGAATTCCGGTCACATCCAAGGAGGCATCCAAGGGTATAAGGATTAGCTGCTCAGATTCTATCCGACGCTCCTGTCCCCACAGATAATGTCCTCCCAACAATTCATCTATGTAAGGGGTATGGGCAGCCATAATAGGATTATCCCGGTCTCCGCCTAACCCAAATCCATCAAGAAATATCATCACAAAATGCATCAAGCCACCCTCTCTCTATATCCCTACTTTAACAAGCCTTTTCCAGGTCATATCTCTACTTCATGGCAGTTTTCTCTTGGCTTTAGCTAACAGCCCTTCAGCAAGCTATACCAAGCAAAAATACATCTATAAATTCCTAAAAAATAAACACTATATAAGCATTATACACTCTTTTTAGTGTATCCAAAAATCACTGAAAAAGCCAGATTCCCCTCTGTATTATTGAAGCTAAGCCGCCCCTTCACTGCTGAAGAATGCGGCTGGGTTCTTTCCAGAACAAAGTAATGATCACCCCAAGAATCATAACTGCTACAGAAAAATAAAAGGGATAATCAATGTCTACATCGAACAGCATTCCCCCGATGATCGGACCAAAAATATTCCCCAGGCTGGTGAACATAGAGTTCATGCCCCCAACAAAGCCCTGCTCATTCCCGGCAATTTTTGAGAGGTAAGATGTTACCGCAGGCCGGAACAGATCAAAGCCAATAAAGGCCAGAGTCGTTACCACCAGGATCCATACATAGGAATGAACAGCGGTCAATAAGAAAATAAGGATCCCAGATAGAATCAGGCTATAGCGAATCAACTTGATTTCACCCCAGCGCCGGGCAAGCCGCTCAAAAAGCAGGACCTGGATCAAAGCTCCCAGCAAAGCACCTGCGGTAATAACAAAAGCAATTTCCTTGGGAGTAAAGAAAAACTTGCCATCGACGAAAAGGGCGAAGAAGGACTCAAAAGCCGATAAACCGAAGGAGGCAATCAGGATCAAGGCGAAGGCAATAAAGTACATAGGAGCCAGCATGCGCTTAATGCTCGTCTTAAGCTTTGGAACCTCTTCTTCAGCGGCTTCATTGGAGCGATCCGGCTCCTTCAGGAAAATGATGGACAGTATTGCAGCGACAGCACCGAGGGCTCCGGCAAAGAAAAAAGGGGTACGTGTACCAAAATCCGCCAAAAAACCACCGATACCCGGCCCGATAATAAACCCTGTGTTGATGGCAGCCGACATATATCCCAGTGCCTTAGGCCGTGTTTCCAATGTTGTGATATCCGCAATAAAAGCTGTCACAGCCGGCATGATTAAAGCCGAGCTCACACCCCCCAAGATCCGGGCCAGGAACAGAACTTCGATTTCTTGTCCTAAACCAAAAAGCACTTCAGAGAATCCAAAAAGAAACAACCCTGTCACCAGAACCTTTTTCCGGCCTATTTTATCCGCCGCTTTACCGGCAAAAGGTGAACAGATAAGCTGGGCTATGGCAAAAGCAGCAGTCAAATAGCCCACTACCGTGCCGTTCACCCCTAATTCTCTCATCAGCGTCGGCAGGACAGGGATAACAAGGCCGATCCCTAAAAAGGCAATAAAGATATTCATAAGCAATAATGCTAAAACGGTCTTCTGCTCATTCATGCTGTATCTTTCTCCTCAATAATTACATGCAGAAAATCTCTGCCCATGCTCAATAATATAAACCCTCCAGCAACTAGAGGGTCAATAAGAACTTTTACTATTTTTCAATTGTCTTTCCTTAAAGCAATTGTACCTTTAATTCAACCATGAATTCTTCTTCCTTGTGCTGAGAGTACCTTGTTGGCGTGAACAGATCATAAACATGATCGGCTACAGGAAGTTCCTTACTGCGAATATAATGGTATAGCCGCTGATAATGCTCTATATACCGATCAGGATGATACTGAAAAGCAATGCCTATAAAGCGGCTTTCCGAAATCAGGCGGATATTCCTCCTATAGGCAGGATGACTGTTCAACCGATCGGTCATTAATGGGGTGAATATATGAGTACATCGAACTTCATCCATCGAATTATAGTCGAGAAGAGGGTATATGCAGCCGTAATGGCTGCTTATTCTACTGCCTTCCGCTTCCACCAACTTAATCAGTTCACCGTAACAATCATTAGGAATAGATTGGGGAGCATAATTTTCGACAGGCAATGTGAATATCTGCAGATCTTCGGTTTTCTCAAAAACATCCGTAGCCAAGGCCGTCTTCATTTGCTGTTGGAGCTGCTTCTTCGTTTGCTGCAGATTCTTATGGATTTCCTGCAGCCCTTGTATTTTGCCCTCGATAACATCCTCCTGATGCTCAAGGAAGCAAAAGAGCTCAGCCGGAGTATAATTCAAAACGGTTTTTATGTCTGTCAGTGGGGTGCCGATGTATTTAAGGGATTTAATCATATCCAATATATACAATTGAGATTCCTTGTAATAACGGTAACTAGTCAATGTGTCCACATGAGCCGGTTTGTATAAATCAATCTGATCATAATAGCGCAAGGTTGGGATCGAAATATTCGAGAGTTTGGCTACTTGACCAATGGAATAATACTGCTCTTTCATTGCTCCTCCGCTGTTGGATCGTACCTTATCAGGTGAGATCTAGGCTCTTTCTAATCAATGCATCCTTTTTAGTGTATCCAAAAACCATCCAAAACGCCAGCTCTCCGTGAATATTAAAAGCCGGGATGCCCTCACTGGCTAACTTTTTTAGCAAGCTGAGAGTTCAGTACATCTTTGGCAATCGCCATAAATTCCTCATCCATGACGGAAAACGGCCTGCCTTTCCGGCGAATAAAACCAACATGGAATTGAATCGGCTCTTTGAGCGGAATTCCTGTCAGACTGGACTTATGGAAAAACGACTCCAGATAATCCGTGGTTAAACCGATGGCGATATTTTTATTTACCATATCCCGATACATGTCAACATTGGTTGTCTGAAGAATGACGCTCAGATTTTTGACGGTACGACCAAAGAATAAGTCCTTACCGACTTCCTCACTATTATAATCGGAGGCAAAAAGGCAGATGGGGTATTGGGCTATTTCCTCAAAACTGAGGGCAGGAAGCTTGGCCAGGGGAGAAGTTTCCGAGACGAGGACCTGCAGATGACAACTATGAATCGGTTCAAAATCAAATTTTTGCTTGAACTGCTCCGTAGTATAATGTTCTGTCAGGCCCACCAGCCCAATTCCATCCACTTCCGAAGGATCGGAAAGGGTTTGCAAAAGAAGGGTCAGGTTCTGTTCTTTGGTAGCCAGTTTGATTTTGGATTGCTTGTGCAGTTTTTTCAATATCCTGGGCAGGAACGTGTTGGCCATAAAGGGATCGATATAGAGAAATAATCTTGCTTTATAAGAAGGAGTTTTGTCTTTCTGAAAAGACTGCAATTCTTCCTGCAACTCCTGGTATTGCTTCACGAAATCTCTGGCCCTGACCAGAACGCACTCTCCTGCCGCAGTGAAGGTAACCCGGTTCCTGTGATTGTGGAGTATTTTCACATCCAGTTCCTTTTCCAGCTGCTGAATTGAATAACTGATTCCCTGCTGAGACATAAAGAAATATTTCGCTGTCTGGGTGATGGAACCGGTCTCAGCCAGGCTGATGAGGTATTCCATTTGTTCAAGACGCATTGTACAACGCCCCTATACTTGTAATTTCCTCAACTTTCGCACCCCAGTTGTGCGAATAAAGCCCTGATATAACTAGGTAATTCAGCAATCCACTTATGCAATTGACTAAGTGATTCGTTATTTTCTGGTTTATTGGGTAGTAGATTAAGGACAAACGCCATTAACTGACGTATTGCTGTTTTTAAGTCTAAATCCATAACCTCATCAGCAAAAAGATAAAATAGTCCCCCAAGGGAGCGTTCATCGTTGTTTTCTCTTCGCTCCCACTCTAGGATGAGGTAACGGGAAAAGACAATGCTTGTATGACTAATCATCATATCGAAGGATCGGCCCTGAAATTCAGTGCCTAGCTTTAAGTGCGATTTAGCCATTTTGAAAAACGTTTCGATACTCCAACGCATTCCGTAAATTCTTACGATTTCAGCATTTTCTAACGAAAGATCTGTTGTTAAAATCGCCAACCATTCTCTTCGATTATTACGATTTTGGACGAAAACAATTTTTAAAGCTAAGCCTGAAGGGGTGTGAACACGGACTGAACCCAGGATTTCTGCTTTCGAGTTTTTAGGGACTCTTGCATATAGCTCTCGTAAACTGAGTGATTCTCCTTCAAAGAGATAACGCTGCTTAAGCTCTTTAACCATTCCAATAACGTGAAGCTCCTTATCCCTTAGTTTTTGTAAAAGTGGAGCATGGGTAAACCAGCTATCCATGAGGACATAATCCGCTGAGAACCCGGCTTTGAGAGCTCGTTCAAGCATTTGAACAACGGCATCTGGTTTAGGGATCATCGCTTCCATGCGACGCTTATAGCCAACGGATCGTTTGTCTAAGTCCTCTCTCATTTCACAAAGACGGTTTTTAGCTTTTGCAGAACTCATCAATGTAAAATCAAGGGGGGCGAAGCTGAAGCCGTCAGACCAACCCAACGTTAGCAAGGTGTAGCCACGAACAAAGCGGCCCGAAACATGGTCAAACACTCGGGCTAAGAGTTCAACCTTCTTGCTCCGTTCGCGATCCATTACAGAATCATCCACGATAAAAACACGGATACGCTGCGCAGAGGTGAGCTTTTCAAAGCTTCCTACAATCTTGAGGCTGAGTAATTGATAAAAACGTCTCCAGTTATACCGAGAGTCATTGAGAAATCGATAGACGACATCTTTACCTGGAAGAGATTCTGCCCGACTTCCCTCTAACAGCCGAAACAGATTTCGACCTTGAAAAACGAGTTGGAAAATGATTTGGAAGACAACGAAGCTTGAAACCCCATAGGACTTGCGGATCCCAGCGGCTCGAAGCAGCTGACTAAGCTTAAGGGAAGAAAAAATTAAAGAAAGCTGATTTTGATGCTGTTCAGGCAGAGAGTTGTGTTGTAACATTGAGATACGCACCTTTCTGTTTTGGAAATGATGGTTGTTTGGTCACTTCCATTTTACCAATTCTGAAAGGTGTTTTTCTGTCAATGAACAAATTTATTCTGGCCAAACCCAGTCACAGACTGGATTGGATCAAACTTTCACTCTGCGAAAGTTGAGTAATTTCTATCACAAAATTTTCTTAAAGGCGGCCTAAGGATTCTTTGTTGGAATTTCCGGATTCCCTCCGAGATAATACAAGCATACTCGATTCTTATAATGGCATCAACAAATCAAATGAGGAGGAGAAAACATGGAAAACATGAACCGAAGAAATTTCTTGAAAAAGGCAACCGTTGGTGCGGCTGCTCTAGCCGGAGCAAGTATGCTGACGGCCTGCGGCACCCCTGAAACCGTTAAACCCAACTCCGATGCTTCCCCTGCCGGCAGAAGCTGGGATTATGAAGTGGATGCTGTGGTGGTCGGCGGCGGACACGGCGGCCTCTGCGCAGCAGCTACAGCAGCGGAAAGAGGGAAAAAGGTACTGCTGGTGGAGATCAGCGGCATTGTCGGCGGCGGCTCGGCTTGGTCCGGCGGGATTCTCCATACCTTCGGCACCCAAACCTATGAAGAATATATGGAGTACAGCGAAGGGCTTCATGATCCTGTCCTGGGCAAGCTCTTCTTTGAAACCTTTAAGGGAGAATTCATGCCCTGGGTTCAAAATACGGTAGGCGCGCCTGTCTATATCATGGGCCCCCAGGCCGGGCCCAACGGACGCCCTCAGGATAAGGTACCCAACTCCATTGGTGACAAAGAGTGGAAGATGGGAACAAAGGAAGACAAAGGCTATGCCGGTCTGCGGAATTATTTTAAGGCCATTGAGGACTATGTAAAAGCCAAAGGCGGTACCGTCCTGCTGAAAACAAGAGGTCTTAACCTGATCACGGACGGCGAAAAAGTCGTAGGCTTAAAGATCGTCACCCAAGGGGAAGAACCGAAATATGTCAAAGCAGGCGCAGTTATTCTGGCCACCGGAAACTTCTTCGCCAACAAAGGTTTGCTGACCCAGTTTGTAGGGCCTTATGCCTACAGAACCAAAGTCATGGGCGTCCCTTACGCAACAGGAGACGGTCTAAGGATGGGCCAGGGAGTCGGAGCCATGCTTAGTGAAGGCCTAAGCACCTGGTCGGGAACCCTGGTCTGTGTCACCCATAATAACGCAGTTACGGATGATCCGGCAGCTTATGAAAAAATAATCGAAACCGATCCCAACAGCATGGCCGGTATCAATAAAGGACGGCCTAATCCTCCCTGGTTCGGAACCGGCACAGTCCTGCCGGAATTGGTTCCCGCTATCGTCGTTAATCTCAACGGCAAGCGCTTTAAGGATGAAGCCCATCCTATCGACTCCAAATATCCCCGCCTCACCGATGCGGTTCTCGTTCAGCCTGAAGGGATGGCCTTTGTCATCGGCGACCAGGCCATGTATGACGCCAACCCCAGCACAAGCGCTATGATGAAAATTATTAAGGACGAAGGCGTAAAAGTAATCGAAGGGGCCACTTTGGAGGAATTTGCCGCGAATATGGAAAAGGCCGGTGTCTATAAGGCCAACTTGTTGAAAACCATCCGAGAGTACAATGCAGCTATTGATAAGGGGACGACCATGGAACTGGAAGTACCCAGAGAATATAACCTGAATAAAATCAGCACCCCGCCCTTCTATGGCGTACCGGTCACAGGACAAATCTATTGCAACTTCGGCGGATTGGCTATCAATGAAAACGTACAGGTCCTTGATCACCAGAAGCAGCCTATCCCAGGCCTCTATGCCGTTCCTCCGGCAGCCGGCGGCGTTATGAGAAGCATCTATACCGGAAGTATCGCTCTGGCCGGCACCTTTGGCTGGCTGGCGGGAAAACAAATATAAATTTGGCGCTTAGAGCAATCAGAGGGGTAAGATAAATGAACAAAAAAACAAGCAGATTTCTCTTGCTTATGACCTTATTCTTAGGACTTTCCTTGGGGATTTTCTTCAATGCCGCCACCACCAACGCCTATCCGGATATGAGTGAAGACGGTGTAACCTGTACTCCCTGCCATGAGGAAGGGGAACATGGCGGCTCCGGCGAACCGGCCACTGAGCCGGAGCCAGCGCCACCAGCTCCGGCACCTGTGCAGCCGACTCCGTCACCCCAAGAACCTGCACAGGAATCCCCGCAGGTTGCCAAGGAGCAGCCGGATTCTGCGGATACAACAGGTGCGGTGAGTCCGGCGTTAATCGTCGGTGTTGTTGTTCTTCTATTGCTTGCGGTATATCTCTTCGCCTTTAAGAAACACAAATAAGCGACAGTGATTTGACATGAAGAAGAATCAGCAGGTCTGGTTCTTCTTCTTTTTTGTTCTTCAGGCTCCCTTTTCAGGGCAAAAAAAGCGTAACTCTTTAAAATTACGCTTTCATGAGGTACCAGACCCTTTGCCAGGTCCTTTTAATGCTGACAGCTGTGCTCGTGTTCATGGCAAGAGTCTCCAGAGTCTTCCAATGTCCCTTCAAGCCATTGCTGTGCTACCGATTTAACTTCTCCTGAACATCCCCGTATTACGGAAATGCCCGAGTTGCTCAGTACCCTAACGGCACCCTCACCCATATTGCCGGCTAACATGAGTGTTACACCCATTTCAGCAAGTGTTTGGGCAATGTTGGATTTACAGCCACATCCCACGGGAGAAGAGACTGTTTCTTGATCCACCAGTTCTTTCTTTCCTTCATCGACAGAGAACACTGTGAAATACTCACAATGGCCAAAGTGGTCATCAATCCTGTTCTGGCGAGAGGGCAAGGCTATTTTCATACATTCCTACCTCCATGTACTTCAACTGAGAGCAAGATAAGTCATTATTGACATATGCCCTTTATAGGAAATAATATCTTAGTTTCAGGCATATGTCAATAACCCTTGCCCAGGGTATCTACCCAGCCAAAAAGGGGACTGTCGCGCCAGTCCCCTTTCTCTCTGATCTCCTTATTCTTCTTGCGCTTCAATGAGCTGCATGAGAGTTTCTTGTTCTTCCTTGATTTTTTCCAACTCGTCGGCTAGATTCAGCGCGGCCAGAATGGCGATTTGATGAATGGCTAAGCGCGGTGTCCGTTGGGCAATGAGACGCATCTTTTTATCTACTTCACGGGCAACCTTCAGGATATGCTCCGGGCTTTCCTGTCCGCGAATCACATGTTTTTCCCCAAATATCTCAACAATGACCTTTTCATTTTCTTCAGCCATATGACACCCCCCAGATACTATACTATTTTCTCCAGGCAGCTCCAAATTCCTTTTCAATCCCTTCAAGAACTTGCTGATTTAAGGCATTGACCTCTTCGTCCTTCAGAGTTCGATCCAAGGCTTGATACTTCAGCGCAAAAGCCAGGCTCTTACGATCTTCGGGAATAGGTTTGCCGGTATAGACATCGAAGATATTCACCTGAACCAAAAGCGTTCCTCCCAGCTCCTTGATCCGTTTCATAACATCCTGGGCGGAGACCTCCAGCGGTACCACTACAGCCAAATCCCGCTGCATCGCCGGAAACTTCGGTATGGAGAAAGCTCGAATGGTCCGGTTGCCGGCCTCCATCAGGGGAGTCACAGCCAGTTCAAAAATCAAAGCCCTTTCCAGTTCCCACTCTTTACCTAACGCAGGGTGAATTTCGCCCATCAGACCGATCTTCTCCCCGTTGAGGTAGATATCTGCGGAACGCCCCGGATGGGTGAGCTCCTGATTATTGGGCAGCTTATAGTCGAACTCCAGACCAAACTCACGAGCCACTTCCTCCAGGATCCCTTTCACTGTATAGAAATCATACTCCGTTACCGGGGTCAGCCAATGGCGGGAGGATTTGCCCCAGATCACCCCGGCCAAATGCAGCTCCTCTTGAGGAAGCTTGACCAAGGGGCGCTCCTTGCTCTTATAAATACTGCCCATCTCGAAGAGGCGAATATCCAGGTTCCTGCGGGAGATATTCCGGGCGGCAATCTCCATAATGCTGGGAAGCAAAGCAGTCCGCATCACACTTAACTCTTCCCGCAGCGGATTCAGCAACGGAATAGCCTGATCCATATCCCCAAACTGGCGATCGGCATCAGGGCGGGTGAAGGAATAGGTCATGACCTCATTCAGGCCCAAACCAACCAGAAGATGGCGGAGCGTACGCTTAAATTCCTGCTCGGGAGTTCTCCGTCCCTGAGTTTGATCCCCTTGGGGCAAGGTCGTGGGAATCCGATCATAGCCTGTCAAACGGGCCACTTCTTCGATTAAATCTTCTTCAATAGTAATATCGGAACGATAGGTAGGAATCTGAACTTCATATCCCCTATCCTTTTCTTGATAAGGAAAACGCAAGCGTTTGAGAACCCCGGTAATCTCTTCCTCAGTAAGAACCGTTCCCAGGAGGGAATTGGTCTTTTCCACAGTAAGGGAAACAGCCGCAGGCTTTGGGAGCTGCCCCGCTTGTTCGACAAACCCTACCGGTTTTCCCGCTCCCAGCTGGATAACCAGCTCAGCTACACGGCCCAGGGTCGCCGCTACACCATGTGGATTAACCCCTTTTTCAAAGCGATTGGATGCCTCTGAGCGCAGTCCCAAACGACGGCTGGTGCGGCGAATGCTGACACTGGAAAAATGGGCGGATTCCACAAAGATCCTCTTGGTGGAGTCGGTAATTTCACTATTCAGGCCACCCATGACCCCCGCCAGACCAAGGGCCTTTTCATCATCAGCAATGAGCAACATTTCCGGATCAAGCTCCCGCTCTATGCCATCAAGGGTCACCAGCTTCTCTCCGGCACGGGCCCGGCGAACGTGGACAGCGCCGGCGATGGCATCCCGATCAAACGCATGCAAAGGCTGTCCCATCTCCAGCATAATGTAGTTGGTAATATCCACAATATTGCTGATCGGGCGCACTCCTGCTGCTTTAAGACGTTTCTGCATCCACTCCGGAGAAGGCTCAATGTTGACATCCTCTACAACTAAGCCGGCATAGCGCTGGCACAGCTCCGGATCATCCAGAACAATCCTGGCCTTAGGATCCCCTGGGTAATCCGGGCCTTGGGACCCCTCCGCCCATGCAGGCAGATGCAGTGCTTCCCCGGTCAAAGAAGCAACCTCCCGCGCCACATTCACCATACCCAAACAATCGGGACGGTTGGGATAGAGTTCCAGATCCAGGACGCAATCCCCTTCGCCAAGAACGGTATCCATGGTTGCCCCTAAGGGAGTCTCCTTCTCTAAGATAAGAATGCCGCCTTCACTGCGCGGGTCCCCTAAGCCGGAATCCAAATGCAGCTCCTCAGTGGAACAGAGCATCCCTGAAGATTCCACTCCCCGCAGCTTCGAGACTTCGATATGAACTCCGTTGGGCAGCGTGGTTCCCGGCAAAGCCACCGGAATCCGATCCCCGACCAGCAGATTCTGAGCTCCTGTAACGATGGTCGTGGACCTGTCTCCCAGGTTCACTTCGCAGATCCACAGCTTATCCGCATTAGGATGATGTTCCATGCGGGTAATTTCGCCGACCACGACTGCCTCCAGCCCTTGATTCAGATACTCAACGCCACCGACCTCAATCCCGCCCCGGGTTAAGCTTTCCGCTAAATCCTCAGCAGTCTGAGCGATATCTACATATTCACGTAACCATTCCAAACTGACCTTCATACCCCTGCCTCCTTAAAACTGCTGCAAAAAGCGCAAGTCGTTATCGAATAAAAGCCGCATATCTTCAATGCCGTACTTCAGCATGGCGATCCGTTCTACACCCATACCAAAAGCAAAGCCTGTTAATTCTTTGGAATCATAGCCGCCCATTTCCAGAACCCTGGGATGAACCATACCGGAGCCCAGAATCTCAATCCAGCCGGTGCCTTTACAGATCCGGCAGCCGGCTCCGCCGCAAAGCATGCAGGATACATCCACCTCAGCACTGGGTTCAGTGAAGGGGAAGAAACTGGGACGCAGGCGAATCTCCCGGGACTCCCCAAACATCATTCTTGAGAAGCTTAAGAGGATTCCTTTAAGATCCGACATACGAATCCTCCGATCCACCATTAACCCTTCCACTTGATGGAACATCGGTGAGTGGGTGGCATCATCATCATTCCGATAGACTTTGCCCGGGCAGATGATCTTCACCGGAAGTTGAGGCCGCTGCTTCTCCATCGTTCGTATCTGAACCGGTGAAGTCTGAGTCCGTAAAAGGATCTCTTCCGTTATATAGAAAGAGTCCTGCATTTCCCGGGCAGGATGATCCTTAGGCAGGTTCAACGCCTCAAAATTATAATAATCACTCTCAATCTCCGGCCCTTCAGCAATCTGGAAGCCCATCCCTAAAAAAATCTCTTCGATTTCTTCGATGACTTTGGTCAAAGGATGCTGATGTCCCTGGGGCAGACTTACTCCAGGCAGACTAATATCCAGCTTTTCCTCTTCCAGCTGTTTCAGCATAGCCGTTTGGGACAGTTCTTCCTCACGACGAATCCAGGCTGCTTCCAGGATATCCCGGGTTTCATTGACCACCTGACCAAAAATCGGCCGCTCCTCCGGGCTTAAGCCGCCCATCTTCCGCAATTGAGCGGTGAGGGAGCCTTTTTTGCCGAGAACCTTAACCTTCAGCTCCTGCAGCGCTTCCAAAGTCGAGACCTGCTGAAGCTCTGCCAGTGTTTCTTCTTGAATACGATGAACTTCCTGTTTCAACGAAAACCCTCCTAAGTTAAGATTTAACCTTTGACTCAATCCACCCTAAATAAAACAAAAATTCTCATCCCTATAAAAGGGACGAGAAATAACTCCCGCGGTACCACCCTGGTTCAGCTCAATGATGAGCCGCAGCTTCCTTCTCCGCTAACGGTGGAGACCGGGTTTACCTAATTCTTAGTTCAGCAAACCACTCACAGGGGAAATTTAACACCTCCGGCATTAGCCGGAACTGAGGACTCCTCTTGGTTAAGCTTTCAGTCTTAGACTTAACCTCCCTGGAAAAGAAAAGCTCCTTTTAACCTGATCATTGCATTTTCTTATTCATTGCCAGATTGTTGTTCAGAGTGTACTGCCTATACAGCAAGTAGGCATTTGGGGAACCGGTTGCCTCAAAAATCTTCCATAACCACTCTGCGGGTGACATGGTTAAGCCCACCTTTCGGCCTGGATTCTTAAACCTGTTCATTGAAATTATAGCACCACCCGCGGCCGTTTACAAGAAAACCTGGTCCAAAAGCCGCTATTTTCAAGTTGTTGAGGTCATTCTGCGCCTTACTTCATAAAGAATAATTCCTGTTGCCATCGCCACATTGAGAGATTCCACCTGATGGCTCATCGGGATGGTAATCCGCTTCACCCCAGGGCCCCGAAAGGCGGCGGAAGGCCCGTTTCCCTCATTGCCCACAACCAAAGCCATCGGCTGCGCAAAATGAGTCTCATAAAGATCCGTTCCCTCAGCATCGCCGACAAAAACAGGAATCTTATGGCTCCGGCACACTTTAAGAATCTCCTCCGGCTGGCAATGGGTGGCTATGTTCAGAGAAAAGATCGCTCCCATGGTGCTCCTCAGCACCTTAAGATTATAGAGATCCACGGTTCCTTCCGTCAGACAGACTTGAGTTACCCCTGCAGCCAAGGCCGTCCTCAGTATCGTTCCGCAGTTGCCGGGATCCTGAACTCCATCCAGGATCAACAGCATGGGTATGGCACTCCTGCCCGCCGGATTAACTATTTCTATAAAATCATCCCAGGTCCACCTGGACTGCTTAACAACGGCCAGAATTCCCTGAGGATTTTCCGTATCGCTCATTTTGCGAAGCACCCGTTCATCCACTTCGATAACCGGTACCCCTTTAACTTTCAGGGCCTCCGCCAGCTGCGGCCATGATTCATTTTTGCATTCAGAGCAAAAGAACACCTTTGTCAAATGAGCACCCCGGGCAAGGCCCTCTTCCACAAAGCGCCAGCCTTCGATCAGAAACTCACCGTTCTCCTCACGGAACTTCCGCTTATGGAGATTGACCACATATTTGACTTGCTCATTCTGCAAGGAGGTCAGCATATCATCACCCCAAACCCCTATGTAAAAAGGGTGCCTCAGCACCCTTTGATGTATTCTTTACTTCGCACTCACTTGAGCTTTCGCTACATTGACTAATTCGGTGAAAGCTGCTGCATCATTGATAGCCAGATCAGCCAACATTTTACGGTTGACGGATACTCCGGCTATTTTCAGGCCGTTCATCATCCGGCTGTAGCTTAATCCGTTCAGACGGGCAGCTGCATTGATACGAGCGATCCATAATTTACGGAAATCACCTTTTTTATCTCTGCGGTGAGCATAGGCATAAGCCAAGGACTTCATGACTTGCTCATTAGCCGGACGGTAGAGCTTGCTCTTTGCTCCACGGAACCCTTTAGCAAGCTTTAATACCTTTTTATGACGTTGATGCTTCGTTACCCCTCTTTTTACACGGGCCATAGCGAAGACCTCCTTACATGTTAATCTCTGTCATCTTCTCATCTCTTATCTGCCCGGCTCATGCCGAACAAAGCTTGTCTCACAATGCGCCCCGACCCTGCCAATCTTATAGATAAGCAACTAAGCGGGCAATGCGTTTAGCATCGGTTTTGTGCATAACAGTACCTTTGCGCAGATTACGCTTACGCTTTGGAGATTTCTTCTCCAGGATATGGCTTGTAAAAGCATGATGACGAACAATTTTACCCGTACCTGTTTTCTTAAAACGTTTCGCAGCTCCGCGGTGAGTTTTCATTTTTGGCATTGGGATATCCCCCTCTCGTGTTAGTCGTGTTTCACAGGCGCTAAAATCATAATCATATTGCGTCCTTCAAGCTTGGGATCACGCTCTATATTAGCCTCAGCTTTACAAAACTCAGCTAGACGCAGGCATAAAGTTCTTCCCAGTTCCGGATGGGTAACCTCCCGACCACGGAACATAATCGTAACCTTAACCTTATCCCCATCATTTAAAAAGCGTTGGGCATTGCGTGCTTTGGTTTCGAAGTCATGGTCCTCAATATTAGGGCGAAGCTTAACTTCTTTGATTTCCATGGTCTTCTGTTTTTTACGGGCCTCTTTATCCCGTTTGGCCTGCTCATACTTGTACTTACCATAATCCATGATCTTACAAACAGGCGGCTTAGCAGTTGGCGCAATTTCCACTAAATCCAGAGATTTCTCAGCAGCAATCCGTTGAGCATCTCTAAGCTGGACAATCCCCAATTGCTCTCCCTCTTCCCCGACAAGACGAACTTCCCGGGCCCGGATTTCGTCGTTAATCCGTAAATCCTTGCTAATAACGAACCACCTCCAAAAAAAATCACAAAAAAGACGGGCAGAGTTCCACCCGTCTTCCATACAAATCATGAGCAAGCACAGCGGCTCAGGACCCGAAGATACCTCATCGACTCAAGCCATGAGGTGAGAAGCGGATGGCTTCTACTTGAACATTAACATTATATTGGGTTCTGAGGTGATTGTCAAATATAATTTATTCTGCCATGATATTCTGATAAATACTGTTCAGTCCCGGTTCTTCCAAACGCAGATCAAGTACTTTCAGCATCCCATCCATTACAGCTGTTATGACTTGGGTCTTCTTGTCTTTTGGACAATCAATGCTTACAGTTTTTCCTTCAAGCTGAAATGTTTTAATTCGCTTTCCCACGAGTATTTCCTCTAAATCAACCGGAATCACAGCAAGATCTATTTTTATTTTCGTGGGCAGACCCAACCTATCCTGTAATTCTGCCAAGCTGCCTTGAGCAATCATTTCCCCGCGATTCATAATACCAATCCGCTGGGCCAGTTCTTCCACATCATTAAGATTATGTGAGGAAAATAAGATGGTTGTCCCTTCCTTGTTCCAGTTCCGAATCATTGCCTTTAATTCCAGGATGCCGATAGGATCCAACCCGGTTGTGGGTTCATCCAATACAAGCAAATCGGGCTTGTGGATAATAGCCTGGGCCAAGCCTAATCTCTGCTGCATTCCTTTGGAGAAAGTCCCCACTCTCCGGTGTTCTGCTTCCCTTAACCCAACTTGTTCCAACACCTCTTCACATCGTTTCCTGGTGATCCCTTTTAATTTGGCGTAAAACGATATCGTCTCCCATGCCGTTAAATTATCATAAAAATTCATTCTCTCCGGCAAATAACCTACCCTTTTCTTAATCTCCTTATTCTTGGCATCATAATTTAACCCCTCAATTTCGATCATCCCGGCGGAGGCTTTTACTAACCCTAGAATCATTTTTATTAATGTTGATTTTCCGGCCCCATTGTGCCCCAACAAGGCATAGATTTCCCCTTTTTCCACTGTTAAGTTAATATCCTTAACGGCTTGAAACGGACCATAAAACTTCTGGGCATATTTCACTTCTAAAGTATTGATAACTTCCATAGGATCCCCTCCTAATAATCCTGTTTGCGGCCGAACAAAATTGCCGCAATCAGGAGAGGTATGATCATCCAAATCAGAAGGGCTCCATATAATAAAAGCTCCCCCGATCCCTGAGTAAGCATCCTCGTCAAAGCGACCAGCGTAGGTCCAAAGGTTTCTTCACCGCCAAGCTGCAAAATGACCAGTACACGTACCATATCGGCCGGATTAGCCAGCAGAAGCAGCAGCAATAAGGGGATAATAACAGATACATTGGATAAGCCCGCTACCCCTATAGCTAAAAAATCATAAACTAAAATCATTAAAAACCAAATAAAAATCCCCAAACCGATCCCCTGAGCTCTTCGCGAGACGATGACAGAAATGAGTATAGCGATACTGAGGAATACCATGGCCAAAATCATAGATAAGCTTACAAACATCAGATAATCCGTAATATTGATGGACCCTGTTTTCCAGGCGATCACGACTCCCGCCCCACCAAAGCCAACCAGAATAGAAGCAATTAAAGCCAAGGCTAAACCGCCGAACTTGCCGATAATGACTTCAGCTTTATCAATGGGCTGGGTGAGGAGAACGTGAAGGGAACCGGCTTCCTTTTCACCGGCTACCGTCGCCGAGCCCATCACAAGCGCGATCAAGGGCAGCAAATACAGCACCAGATTCAAAAGGCTGGCCGTGACCCGGTTAAACCCCTGCTGCCCACCAACCCCAAGACTGGACAAACCAAAAAAAGAAACCAGAAGGGCGATTAAAGCAAAAACCACGGTAAATGTACCCAACCATTTACTGCGTATGGATTCCAATAGTTCCTTTTCTGCTATGGTCACTACATTGATCAGCTGCATCTAATTTCCCCTCTCTTCCCGCGTTTCTCCTGTATCCAGGTCCTGGACATTAAAATCTTCCTGATTAAATTCTATATCCAAGCCGATGGTTAAGGGCTCTGTCAGAACCTGTTCCCAGGTCAGCTGTTTCCCTCCCACCTCTTGGGCAAATTTCCGGGCCGTCTCCTCGGCTGCAAAGGCTACGATTCCAAAACTCATAGGAGTATCGATCCGGCCTTGTACATAAAAGGCCTCCTGGGCCTGGATCCATTCCATACTCTCGAAATCTTTGACATAAGTGGCTAAAATACTATCCTGTGCCCCCGCTTCCAATCTTCGCATAAAGATCGACATACATCCTATATCATCAAAAATCTCTACTTGCCCCTGACTGTCAATAATCTGGGCCGCAAAATGCTCATCAATGACACTCATCCTGCAGACGGGGCAAATATCAATAGTAGGGTCAATTTCCCGGGGAGTCCCGGCAGCGCCTCCTGACGAACATCCTATAAGGGATAAACACCAGAGAGAAAGTAAAACCACCATTATCTTGCGACTCATTTTTGGCCTCCTCTCAAATAATTCTCCACCCGTTTAATGCCCTGGGAACTCACCCCAAAGGCCCGGGCGGTTATCATCCCTGCTATGAGGAGCATAAGCAGGGAATAAGCACCAAAGATCTTATTGGAAACCTGATTCTTCTCGATGTGAAACTGCCCATTAATCTCTATCGCCACCGGCTTGATTAAAGGATATGCATCTTCAGCTTTAGGGATTTCTATAACCGGAAACATGTTTTCGGCAAACTCCAAAGCTTTAGCAGCGGGACTGTTTAAGAAAAGACGCACAGCAGGCGCTTTATTCATTAAATAAGTAAAAATATCTCCTGTCAGATAGGGCGTATCACCTATCCCGTTCTGATCCAGATCGAATCCCCGATAGTCATTCCAATAGTTGCCCGTCCCTTCCTCATAGAACACATTCCCCTCCCCAATCCTCCCTGCCCGGAAAGCGATCTGCTCCATATTGTCCATAAAATTATTTTCTGTAAATGTATTGAATCCCGAACTGGAAATCAGATCGATGCCGATATCGTTGGCGGCTACCAAATTATTGCGGAAGATATTGTGGTAGGACACATCGAAGAGCGCCCCCCTGGTATTGCCGAAAAAAACATTCCCCTCGGCCAGACAGTCGTTGCAATTGGAAAACAGCACTCCGAAAGAGCGGTGACCACGGTTATAGGCGAAAACATTCTCACGGAAGGTTATTCTTTTGGAGTACATGGGGGCCGCTCCGGCCACATTATTGGTCGCAATATTTCCCTCAAAGTAATTATCATCAGAATACATATAGTGAATGGCGTAGCGCACCCCATCAATATGGTTATACAAAAGCCGATTATCGTGAGCATAGTTGAAGTAGATGCCATCCCTGGTATCCGTAATCTCATTATTCTCGATCAAATTATGGGATGCTGCAAAAAGATGAATTCCGTCACCGCTCTCCCCTTCAAAACTAGGCAAAATGTCATAGGTGCCGGCCTCCCCAGCCTCGTCTTTTTTTGATGCTTGCAGCTTATTTTTGGCAGGTCTGCCGATAATCGTATTATTGCGGAGCGTATTATGAGGAGATTTCAGCAGATACATCCCAAAGAGATTATTGGTCAGCTTGTTATCTTCAATGACATTGCCGGCGGAATAGAGCTTGATCCCCGCATCGGAGTCCTGCAATCTTTTGCCGCTGCCCATGACTTGAAACCCTTTAAAGGTCACTCCATCCCCTTTAATGCTGACCACATCTCCTTCACCTCCCCCATCAAGAATCGGCATACCAATTCCGATGAGGGATACCGCCTTATCGATCACAATCTTTCCCACGTAGGTCCCGCTATAAACATGGATAGTATCCCCGGGAGCGGCCCTTGCCAGGGCAGATTGAATACTCTCCGCCGAGCCGCCTCCTTGAACTTCCAGGGTAGCGGCGTGAGCTGATAACGGAATGATCCACAGGAAAAGAAACAGACTCAGCCAAAAGCAGCGCCTATTCTTCTTGCTTTTCATGTTCCTTAAACCTCCAAGCAGCCAGCAGCATCAGGATAATGCTCAGTCCCAGCAAATATCCGCCTGAATTAAATCCTGTGTAGGTAATAAAATTGGCAAGCTTATTGGTGCCGATAATCGGCGGGGTGAAGGGATCGATCTTAATTGCCGCCATGGGATCCAGCTGGGTTCCATAATCCCGCAGCCAGCGCCATAGGTCATACACCCCGATCATGCCTCCCACAGCACCCAGACCGGCGGTCAGCCAGGCAAGCCACCTTTTTTTCACCAGGGCGGTAATAAGAGCCAGGCCAATGATCACATAGGCAACTTTAGTAATAACCTGAAATTCCGGGAAATCTTCTTCGCTGATCCACTTCATGCCGATATAGTGATTAATATTATTGATAATATCGATGCGGCCATCCAGTTTGTCCGGATAGACAATCACGGACAAACCCTCCGGATATTGGGGTGCCACCAAGTCTAAATGCCACCAAGGCAAAAAGAGAGAGGCTAAGAGAATTAAGCCGGCAGCACCAAACATGATTCTCCCGATGAGATTAAGGTTTCCCTTGAAAAGCTTTCTTACAAAATCCATGGTTAACCGCCTTTCCTATCGATTAGGGGGGGAGGGATCCCTGAGCAAGGATCCCTCTCGATTCTTCTATAAAGCCCTGGAGAGCTTTATAGGCCTTTTGGTTTGACAATAAACCAGCCCTGCATTTCCTGATGGAGGGCCGAGCAGAAGTTGGTGCAATAGAAAGGATAGACTCCCGCTTTATCGGCGACAAATTCAAATTTTATCGTCTCACCCGGTTGTGCTTCCGCATTAAGGTCATACAGACAAATACCAAAGCCATGGGTGATATCCTCATCGAAATCCGTATTGGTTAAATACCAGGTCACATGATCCCCTTCATTGACCTCCACATGATCCGGGTAATAGCGGCTGCGGAAGCCCATTTGATAGACTGTGACATTGTTGCCATCCCGTTCAATGCGGGCATTTTCTTTCTCATAAACAGCACCCGGCTGACTGGGATCCTTCTCAAAAACTTCCCAGGTCGTAATCTTATCGGCTTTAATCATCTGAGCGAAGTGAGGCTCAGGATCTGTGGGAACATCCATTAAGATTTTCATCTTATCCGTGGTTAAATCAATCAGCTGGGCGCTTTCGGGATGGGATGGCCCAACGGACAAGAACTTATCCTTGGCCAGCTTATTTAAGGAGACCAGATACTTGCCGTCCGGAGAGACAGTGTCTCCCTCAGCAGCACACAGATGACCCGGGCAATAATGTACCGGAGTAACGTCGACAACCTCAAAGGTGTCCAGACTCCATTTGGCAATAGTACTGTCGATGAATAAGGTGGTATAGGCATAACCGTTGCCGTCAAATTGAGTATGCAATGGTCCTAAGCCCACCGGCACTTCCGCCACTCTTACTTTCTCGTAATTGACAACCGGGAAACCTCGTTCCTCGCCCTGGAAGTCTTTGTTGTCAATGCATTCCTTGAATTTCTCAAAGCTGAATACGGTAGCTACCGGAGCCACTTTTCCGTTAGCAATAAAATACTTTCCATCCGGTGTGACATCCACACCATGGGGGCTCTTCATAGCCGGGACCAAGTAGACGGAGCCCGGTACATCCAGGGGATCAATCATTTTGACTCCATCAACTATTTTGTATTTTCCTTCATTGGCCGCCTGTTCAAGCATTTTCCAATTTAAAGCGACCACATAATCCATTTCCCGCTGGGAGGCATTGACCTCCAGCAGCTCATAGGCCTCCTCAGTATTATAGGTTGTCAGAAAGGCCCAGCCCTCACTGTCCAACTTACCGGCATCCGATAAATCGAAGGACCAGGGGGGCATCAGCACTTCCCACCCCACGCTCATCTCACCATTATTGGGGTCGATAGCTACTGCTGCTAAAACACAATTATAATCTTTTGATAAATTCTCAATGGGAGAATAGGTCCCATAGGGTATCGGTCCGGCAAAGCGGGACCCCAGCATAAAGTATTCGGAGTTAGGTGTCATAAATACAGCGCTGTGGGGTCCATAAATATTAGGAATATCCAAAATTTGACTAGTCCTGAAGGAATCCAGATCGATCCGGGCGGCCCTGCTGTTGGCATTATCATTGACAAAAAGCCAGCGCCCGTCATAATCTCCCTTGGTCTCGCTCAAAGCAGGATGATGGACATCCCCCCAGCTCCATTCGCCAAGCATTTCCTTGGATTCCGTCGTCCAGCCATACCCCACGGCGGACTCGGGGGTAAATACCGGAATTGTTCTAATCCGCCGCATGGATGGCACACCATAGACGAAGACATTACCGGAATGGCCCCCTGAGGCAAACATATAATACTCATCCAGCTGACCGGGTGGCACATAGGTTTTCAGAGCCGCCTGCACCACATCGTCAGGCACTCCGTCCACAGATATATTTTTCCCGCCGAAGGCAGCAGCCGCCTCCGCCTCGGGATTAAGCTGGGCGGATAAGTAAACAGCTATGACCAGGCCAACCAGCAGCCCTGCCAGGGACAATACAATCTTCTTAAACAGTCCTTTTTCCACTTGCTAAAAACCTCCCTATACATTTGCATTATTATATTGCCGATATCGCTCTTTACTCCGGGTTATTGGTATTTTCCGTACTTTCGTTCTCCTCACCGGCTGGTTGCTGGGCCGTCTCTCCGCCGGCTGCCGTTAACAATTCGAGAACCTGATTTTTTTCATCATCTGTAATATCCATTCTGACAAACATCTCAGCCATTGTCCCTTCCGGTTCTTGTAAAAACTCAGCGAGGGTCTTTCCAAAACGATCCGGCACATCCCCATACGCCTTGGTAAGATCGGGACCGGTCACACCGCCGGCTATTCCGTAATAACTGACTTCATGACACTGGGTGCAGCCTTTTTTTAGAAAGAGCTCTCCTTCTCTGGCTGTTCCTGAGGCACCGCTGGGCTCGCTGCTTTGAGTCCCTGCAGACTGCTGAGGCTGCAAACCTGATGCATAAACCAGCTTAGCCTCACGATCATCCGGCAGCACATAATGGGGTGCTGCAATTACACTCCCTGTGATCCCTACCAAGAAACCCATCCCCAGCCAGATGCAAAAAATTGAAAGCAAGTGAAACGATGGATTATTCCGCCCGTTTCCCGTCATTGATTCACCCCCAAACGCGTCCAACTCCTAATCCACAATAAAGAAAATCTGACAGTGTCAAAAATGCAAGGCAATATACGTTAAAACCACCATTAGGATCAGTACGATCTCCGCTCCGATAATAACCCATGGCCTTTCTTCAGGCCGGCGGGATGTACTTTTATCCAGCCATGGCAATAAGATGACGCCTACAACCAGAAGGGCCGGAATCAGCAAGCCCAAAAGCTGAGGGACAATCTTTAACAGACCAAAAAGCCACATAAAATACCAATCCGGTTCAATATGGGCAGGAGTCATGACAGGATTAGCCGGCGGCCCCAAGTCCTTGGGGATTACTCCAGCCAGAAAGAAAACAACACCAAGAATACCAAGGGCTACACTCACTTCAGTGGTTAAATGGTTTGGAAAAAAGGGTACCGTATCCTTATCCAATTCCTTTTTATTGATGTCCATTATCATCACCTCCTACAGTGGACCGGAAATCCCCTGTTTACGAATCATTAAAAAGTGCGCAATCAGCAACACTATGACAACCACCGGCAGTACTACGATATGGATAATAAAGAACCTCATCAGGGTATGGTCCGTAATCTTGGTTCCGGCCTGGCCCAGCAGCAAGAGCTGATCACCGACGATAGGAATTGACCCCAATATCTTGGTGCCGATAATTGCCGCCCAGTAACCCACCTGATCCAGCGGCAAAAGATAGCCTGTGAAACAGAATAAAATGACTAAAAGCAGCAGGAGCACACCCACTACCCAATTGAACTGACGAGGCGGCTTGTAGGCGCCGGTAAACACAACCCGCAAGAAATGCAGAACCACCATAATCAGCATCAGGTTGGCCGCAATGTTATGAACCGAACGCAAAGCTTTGCCCATGAAAACTTCATCATTGATAAACATCACGCTCTGATAGGCGCCTTCCATGGTCGGGTTATAGTAAACCGCCAGCACGATACCTGTAACAACCTGAACCAAGAACAACAGAAAGGAGATCCCGCCAAAACAGAATATGAAATTACGGGCATGCCTGGGGACAGGATGTTCAGCGATTTCCTTAAACATGTCTTTTACTCCGACCTCTTTAGGTTCAATCGCCACGCTAAACAACCTCCCTTTGCACCATGACATAACCATCTTCCACCCAGGCCCTTAAACGGGTTAAAGGTTTGGGCGGCGGTCCCTCCAGAACATTCCCGTCTTCATCGAATATACCGCCATGACAAGGGCATTCAAAGCGTTTCTCCGCCTCATTCCACATTACCGTGCAGCCGAGATGGGTGCAGACCCTGGAAAAGGCCCGATATTCATTGCCTTTTTTGAAGATCATAGCGGGAAGGCCATCATAGATGATTTCTTTGGGCTTCTCCAAAAGTTCATCTTCCTTGAGAATTGCCATTCGCGGAGGAAGGGGCCTTAAGGCCTCGGGGGGACTGATCATCTTTCCTACTGCAACTGCGGGGGTTCCCACACTCAAAACCAAGGGTACCCCGGTCATGATGCCGAGGAATTTGCGTCTTGATATTTCCCCTTTATTGTTGTTCTCCATTTTCCATACCCCCTTTACGGTCCAGAATCAAAACTCTCCATGTATAAACTGAAAAAGCGGCTGCAAAGCAAATTAACCCCATAAAAATGGCTACCCAATAGGCGTTTCCTGCTGCCCAGCTCCTGGCGATCATGAAGACCAGAGTTATGGCCGCCCATATTCCCAGTGCCAAAACCACAAAACCTTCCTTATCCCCTTCTTCATTAAAAAAACTCATACTTTAATCCCCCATTCCTCCTTAGAACCCTACTTTATCTGGGGTAAGCTTCCTCCAAATACTGAAGAATCTCTGCTTCCTCTTCCTCTTGCATGAAAGCCCCATAGCCCTTCATCAAGCCAATAATTTCCGGCCAAGTGGAAGAACCTTGATAATTCTGCACAGTATCCACGGTATGGCAGGCTGTGCAGGTCGACTGAAAGGTAAGATATCCTGCTTGCCCTGCGGCCTCTGCTTTTTCCGGAAGAGGAACAGCATAGGATGCAAAAAGAGCAAATCCCATTACCAAACCAACGACAACCATATTGAGCCCTAAAGCCTTGCTTAATTTTCCGGTGACCAACCCCCGCAAATGATTCAACCTCCTTTGTCCATCCTCTAAGAGGAGCAAATTTCCTTGATCAAGCCTTAATGTCTTTAGAAGGCGAAACAGGGAGCTTTTCCTGGAAGACCGCAACCAACCCATCAATTATTGTCAAACTTCCCAGGACATAGAGAACTCTGGCGGTGGTATGGCACTCCATCGGGTTCATGCAGACGCCAATTCCCAGATTTGTAGGCAGGATAATTACAGCACACCCCAAAATCATCAGCACACCACCCAAGGCTTTTTGAGCGGGAATGGATGTGTTGAACAGATAGATCAAGGAGACCAAAACAACGACTATGCCTAAAAACACCTCCCCTTGGCCTGTATAATGGCAGCGCATATGGGTCATCTTGCCTGAGGTTAGTTCCAACAATCGTTGACAAACCGGGGCAAGCTGGAACGGAGTCAAGGCGATCAATAGACCCAGCGCCGCCCCCAAACCGCCAATAACCTTAGTTACTTTTCCGTTCAAAAGTTTAACCTCCATTCATTTAACCTCACCATCACTTGGATAGCGCCTATCCTGAGCTATAAACGGCTCCCTTTCCCAAAATCTTTTCCTGTAACTGCCCCTGACTTAAGCTATAAACCCGTCCGGCATAAACCGCTAATTGCGGATCGTGAGTAGCAACCACAACAATCTTCTTTTTTCCGGCCTGCTCCCCCAGCCACTTTCCCACAAAGTCCTTTTTCTCCTCATCAAGTTCCGCCGTGGGTTCATCAGCCAGAATCACCTCCGGGTCATTAGCCAAAGCCCTGGCCATAGCCACCCGGCGCCTCTGGCCGCCGCTTAACTGATAAGGTAAAAAATCAGCCCGTTCCGTCAACTCCAGCTGTTCCAGCAAAAGCTCAACCGTTTTCTTTTCCGTCCTGCCATCCCTTGCTTTCCCTCCCTGAATCCAGAAAGGAAGCATGATATTTTCCTTGACGGTCAAGGTGGGAAGCAGATAGCACGCCTGGAACATGAAGCCCATCTTCCGATTTCTCAATTCGGCTAACTCTTTTTCCCCATAGTGGAGGAGGGAACGCCCGTCTATATCCACCTGTCCTTCCGAGGGTCTTAACAGGCAACCCAGGATAAACAACAGCGTACTCTTGCCACAACCTGACGGTCCATAGAGCACGAGAGAATCCCCGCTCCTCATAGTTAAGTCAATGTTTCTTAGGGGGGTAACCTGATCTCCCGTCCCATCCCGGTAGTAGTGTGTAATGTTTTTTAACGATATTTCCATAGTACCCCCTACCTCAGCTCTCCTTCAGTTAGAGCGGTTACGGGATCCAAGCGTGACGAACTTCTGGCCGGCCAGAAGGCGGCTAAACAGCAGATGAGAAGAACAAAAGCGATAATCCCCAAGCCAGCGGCACAAAGCTGAGCCGCCCCAGGCAGCATGAAGGGGAAGGAGCTGTGCTTGCTCAGGGACTTTGCCAGATAAAGAACCAAGCCATATCCAGCCAGGCATCCCATGACTGCAGCCGCCAGTCCGCTGCAAAGGGTTTCCAGCATGACCAGCTTAAATAGGTTCCCTCTTTCCGTTCCCAGTGCCCGCAACAGAGCCAATTCCTGCTGTCTCTCCAGTACCAGGGAGGAATAGCGTGACGCCAGGGAGGCCATGGTAATGCCGCAAATAATGACCACCAGCAAACGCAGAATTTCTTTAATCACGAGCAATTCTTCTTTAAGTTCGGAAAATAATTTCCCTGCTGCCACGCTTTTAATTCCACTGATCCTATCGATAGCTTTGGCAACTTGATTCGGATCAGCCCCATCTTTTGTTTTAATCAATACCGACGAAACCAACTGTTCCGGGCTCCCGGCCTCCTGCCAATATTCCTGTAAATAGGGACTTTTTCCGGCCAGTCTCCGGGCCGTTGCAATGGGCACAAAGATCGTGTCGTCAATACTTCCTCCCATGGGTTCCAGGTAACCGGCAACATCAAAGGGTTCAGCTAAAACCACCACCCGGTCCCCTAGAAAAGCAGGCACATTCCCGCCCACAATAACCTCCGTGTTCTTTAAATCCCTGCCCACTCCCTTCGCCAATAAGTCCCTGATCAGAAAGTCCGTCTGTGGATCATAGCCAACCAGCCGGTATTCTTCCGGAAGGCTGCAACAGCCCTGATTAAGCGTCTGGCTGAAGAATTGTGCCGATATGGCTTCCACACCGGGCACCTTCTCAATCTCCTTCAATACTTCTGAATTCATATAGATATTGGCAGGAGCCCCGGTAAACAGCACCTGACCTGGTTCAAGGTGGGCATCCGCCGGTATAGCCATAACATCCGCTCCCAGATTATCGACGGCACTTTGGCCCCCTTTCTCAATGCCCCAGACCAACAGTATCCCGGCTGTCAGGGCGGCAGCGCAGGCTACGACGACAAACAGGGTGAGCCCCTGCTGCCAGGGCCGTCTTTTGGCATTCCGCCAAATTAGTTTTGCAAACATCATTTCACCTCCATGCCCAATGTTGCCTAGTGCTAAGACTATACCTTTGTCATCGAGAAGCTTGAGAAGATTGTTACTAAATTCGTTTTTGCAATTATTGTGCCAACAAAACTAAAACTGCTTATCAGTAGCTATGTGAACGTTCTGTGAATGTTTTGGGATATCTTTGTGAAGCGAAGCTATGTCCTGTTGGGGCATCAATGTCCCTCGATTGTCCCAGAAATGTCTCACTATGCTCTCTTATCCTCGGACATAGCGGCAGATTATCTAAAATTAAGTTGGTACGCTATTTGCATTAAAATCTAAGGAGGTCTCTGAGCAATAAAAAAACTCCTGCTCAAAAGCAAGAGTTTTCTTATTTAGGCCTAATCATAAGGAGGTTTTATTTATGGGAAAAGCAACAATTAAAATCATCTTCAGTCTTGCCGCAAGCCTGGTTCTCTTTGTCAGCGGCTGCTCCTCAGGCCAAGAGCCCGGCTCTGCCCCTATCACACCCCAAGAGAAGCCTGAAATTGAGGTTTTCAGCAAAACCATGGAGCTCAATAAGATCGTTGATTTAGATACTATGAAATTGAGAATTATCAATGTCAGTTTGGTAAGAAACACCGATCCCGACCCAGATGCCCCCCTGGGTAAAATCGCTTTAGGTATAGAGATCGGAAACACTTCCGATAAAGATGTCCTATTTTATCCCGAGGATTTCGAAATGACCATCGACGGCAAGGAAATTGCTTCGCCGGATCTCACCTTGACCTCATCTTTAGGCGGGACCTACCCTCCTCAGCGGGTGCAGCAGGGCTTTATCACTTTTCCTATCAAGGAAAAGGAAGTCACCTCTGTGAAAGAATTGCACTTAACTATTCCTCCCACCACAGATCAAGATGGCATAGCTACGGAAGCCAAAGAGTACACCATTCTTATCGACGATCTAGAGGCTTAACTACCTCTGCAAATCATACTTATTGATCAGCCTATGGATTGTTTTGCGATCCATCCCGGCTGATTTGGCCGCTTGAGTAATATTGCCATGATGTTTGTCCAAAAGTTCCTTAAGGTATTCCATCTCAAATCTCTTCAAGCAAATATCCTTAGCCTCGTGAAAAGAAAAGGCTCCCAGATTCTCCTGCTCAGGGAGAATCTTTTTTTGTCCGCCAATGACTTTTTCCGGCAGATCGGAAATTTCAACCATCTCTGATCCCGATAGGGAGATGGCCCTTTCCACAACATTACGCAGTTCGCGGATGTTCCCCGGCCAGGCATAGCTTTTCATGGCCTGCATGGCCTCGGGAGTGAAGCCGCTTACCTTCTTATTCATATCCTGGGAAAACTTCTTACAGAAATGATTGACCAGCAAGGGAATGTCCTGCTGCCGTTCATGCAAGACAGGGAGCTTGAGGGTAATGACGTTGATTCGATAATAGAGATCTTCTCTGAATTCTTTGGCCCGGATTGCTTTTTCCAAATCACGATTGGTAGCGGCCAAAACCCGAATATCGATATTGATCAAGCGATTGCCTCCAACTCTTCGGATCGCCCGTTCTTCCAATGTTCTTAAAAGCTTGGCCTGCATGGCCGGGGTCAGTTCTCCCAATTCATCCAGAAAGAGAGTTCCCCCATGGGCCATTTCCAACAAACCCTGCTTGGTCGTGTTCGCCCCTGTAAAGGCTCCTCTTTCATAACCAAATAATTCACTCTCTAATAAATTTTCCGGTAAGGACGCACAATCCACGGGAATAAAGGGCCCTGTAGAACGCCGGCTGTTTTTGTGAATAGCTCGGGCGATAACTTCTTTCCCTGTACCGCTTTCTCCCAGGATAAGGATGGACGCATCGCTATTGGAAATCTTGCCAATCGTCTCAAAGACATCCTGCAGTCCTCCCCGTGCGCCAATAATATTATCAGTGTTCAAACCTTCCTGTAGCTGAGCCCGCAGCAGTTGGTTTTCCTCTGTTAAGGCGATATGTTGAAGGGCCTTATTGATGGTCAGCTGCAGCTGTTCGATGGGGAAGGGCTTGGAGAGATAATCGTAGGCCCCTTCTTTCATGGCCTGTACAGCTGAGTCCACCGAAGCATACCCTGTGATCACAATGACTCTGGCCTTGGGAGTACATACTTTAGCTTTTTCCAGGACTTCAAAGCCATCGCATTGAGGCATTTTGATATCGGTTATGATCAGGTCAGGCTGCAGCCTGTAAATCTCCTCCAAAGCCTCGCAGCTATCTTCATAGGTCGTACATTTATAGCCCATCCGATGGATAACCCTGGCACAGGTTTCCAGCATATCCGGTTCATCGTCGATGATAACGATATGTCGATCCTCACTCATTCAAATCACCCTCCTGGTTCTCCGGTACACAGGGTAAAATCATACTAAAGCAACTGCCCTCATGGGGAGTGCTCTCCATGCGCAGAAAGCCGCCATGCTCTTTCATAATGGTCAAGCTGATCGGCAATCCCAACCCTGTGCCCAGCTCTTTTTCTTTTGTACTAAAAAAGGGGTCAAAAATACTATTCATCATGTCTTCCGGTATTCCCGTGCCATTATCCTCAATATCTATTTGAACATTATTTTTCTCGGTATCATATTTCGTGGTAATCTTGATCTTGCCTCCTTCCGGCAGGGCATCTTTGGCATTGGTCAAGATATTGACAAGCACTTGCTCCAGTTGGTCTTTGTTGCCGATAACGGTTGGCAGGCGGCTAAGGTTGAGGACAATGATGATATCCTTGCGGGAAAACTGTCTTTCCAGCCAAACCACCGTTTCCTTGATCAAATTCTCAAGATCAACTAAAGTTGTTTCATTTTTCGTTCGCCTGGAAAAAGAGAGCAATCCTCGGGTGGTCTGAGCGATCCGTTCTGTATGCTTTTTGATAACCAGCAAATCTTTGACGACCTCTTCAGGCAATTCTGTTTCCGGAGCCTCTAAAAGGAGCCATTCCAACCTGGACAAAATGATTCCAGTGGGATTGTTGATCTCGTGGGTAAGGTTAGCTGCTAATCTACCTGCAGCGGCTAACCGCTCAGAATAAATCAGTTGACGCTGAGTCTTTTCCAGCTCCTTAATGGTGTCGAACAATGACCTATTGAGCTGAGTGATTTCTTGATTAGCCTCTTCAAGATTGTTCTTCTCTTGGGCCAGGCGATTCAATAATTGAGAGCGCTGAAGGGTCGCCGCCACTTGGTTGGCAATGGCTAAGAGCATTTCTAGCGAATCCCGGCTTAATCTTACCTTAAGGAGGCTTTTAAGGGTCATCACTCCAAATACTTCCTTACCTGAAACCAAGGGCACACAAACATGGGAATGAAAAATGCCCCGGCAAGCTTCTCCGGTACAACAGGGACAAGTCTGATCCTGATCAGAAATCATCGGCAACTGATCCCGTATCGCCTTACAGTCCCCTAGCTCCAACCTGTTGCAACCATGTCTTTTGGGAAATATATTGAAATTGCATTGGTAATCAGCAAAAATATCTTCCATCACTTCTTTGATGGCCGGCAGCAGCTCTTCTATTTTTATGGGCAAAAAACCCGTCATATTGTTTATTTTGTGAAGGGCAGCAATCTGTTTTTTTAGTTCTTCTTCAGAAGATAAGGCCGTATTTTGCTTTACATCCATCCTATCACACATCCCTAACCGCCTTAATCAATGCAGCAAGATTCTCCGGCTTGGTATCTAAAGGCACTTCACAGCCTGAGCTTAAAATAAACCTCCTGCCGGCTGCCAGACTTATTAACTCTTTGCCTTCACGGATGATTTCCTGAGGTGTTTGATTGACAAAGCGATAAGGTTTAATATTTCCGGATATCAAAAAGTCTCCTTCCCACTTCAGTGCTTCTGCCAACGGCACTTCATAATCTATACCCGCAATATCCACTCCGCATTGGCGATAGTAGGGCAAAAGCCCTTGGCTGTTTCCCGTGATCACCAACCAGGAAGCCATCGCCCCCGCCCCTTTGAATTGGGAGAAGATATCACGGATAGTGGGTAATAAATAGCGGCCAAACATCTCGCTGGGCAGAATGCTTTGGGAAGCGCTGGGATCGATTACTGCCGAGATATGGGCGCCTTGAGCAAGGAGGGCCAAACCGGCTTTTAAGGTGATTCCGGAAGCAAATCTTATTATGTCTGCAAATTCACAAGGCGAATCAAGTAAGAGGTATAAAAGTCTTTCCAGTCCCATCAACTGGCTGGCAATGCTCATCGGTCCCAAGACCACCCCGGCAATAGGCAGGCTATCTCCCAGTTCGGTCTTGAGAAGCGCGACAGCCCTCAGCAACTCCGGCATTCTGCCATCTGTCGAAGGGTTGAAATCCGGTAAGTCTTTTAATTGCCTGGGATCCTCCAGTCGATATTTTTCAATATAGGGATAAGCATTTTCCGGAAAATATACTCTTGATCCCAAAGCCTCTGCTTCAATACAATTATCGCCATAGACAAAAACCGCATCATAGTCGAACTTCTGCTGTGAATCTAATTGACATTGTGCCAAAATTTCTCCGTTTTGCAGATATCTTTTTAATTTTACATCCGTTAAAAAAGCTGCCCCGCCAAATACCAACGGAATACAAAGTGCCTCAAAAGCATGGCCTGCCAGAGCAGCCTCTAGCCTTTGTAAACTATTCACTCCGCAACATTCCCTTCATGAGCCTGGAGAAATCTGATCAGTTCAAAGGCATCTTTTGCTATCATGTCCACATCGAGATCCTCTTTTCCTAATTGTTTAACAGCAGCTCCCCCAGCTATCACCATAATATCCGACATCTTCTCTTCCCTTAGCAACCTCTTTATCTCCCTAATAACCGCCGCTGAAGAAAAGATTAGGCTGCTCACTCCGATAAAGTCTGCCTTTTCTGCTTTAGCAGCCATGACGAATTGAGCAGGAGAAACGTCTTTACCTAAGTCGATCACTTTATAGCCTACCGTTCTTAAGAGGGTCGTGACAATGTTTTTCCCTAAGTCATGGATATCTCCTTGAATTGTCCCCATGACGAATACTCCTTTTAACTGGAGAGGGCCAAACTCGGCCGGCAATTTTTCCATCTCCGGGCACACTACCTCATCGACGACTTCTTTCATTGCTCTGGCCGCCAACAAGATTTCCAGCAGATTAAATTGATTCATATTGCATTTGGCGTCAAGGGAGTCCAAAGCCGTTGTCAGTCCTTCGACTAATTGATTTATCCGATAACCCTTGGCTAATAAATCCCTGGCGATCGAAACAGATTCCTTAGCATTCCCTTGTATGACATTTTCGACCAGGTCAGCGACATTGTGCAAGTCTTTACCTCCTTTCTATGGGGTTATCCCTTTCCTTTCTAATCCTTTTATTTCTCCCGGCAACAGCAATATACCTCTATTTTAGCAAATACTGAACAACCTTAGGTGCAAAAAAGACTGTTGACAAAATCCTATCAACAGCCGGGGGCGGATACCTTGCCCTCTCTTAATTCCGAGACATTTTAATGCGAAAAGAATATTTATCTGCCCTAAACATAGTTTGTACAAATTCAATAAGTTTATGGTCGGAATCAAAGCTGGAACGTTCCGTTACTAAAACACTGGATCGCTTGGGAACTTCCAATAGAAGTGCGTCCTCCTTGCTTGGTATCGCACTGGTAACAATTTCATCAGCCTCCCAAAGAACTATGCCCAGGGAGCTTTCCATAATCTTGTATATATTGGCGTTAAGATCATAATCCAATAATCTCCGACCTGTTTCCAGATCGAAACATTTGCGCTCAATAGCTATCACTTGATCGTTGGCATACCTGAGGCGTTTGATCATATAGAATTCTTCTCCGCCAAACATCTCGGCAATATATGCAGGCTCTCTCTTAATATTACACGAAAGCAGCTTTGCTCCAGACCTCATACCCGCTCTTTCGATCGTCTCAGTATAGGAGCTGAAGGTACCTATCCACTCTTCTTTAATCGGCCGAACTGCTACAAAGGTGCCCTTGCCATGCTTTTTCTCAAGAATGCCGTCCCGAACCAAGGCCTCAATGGCTTCCCGAACAGTCGACCTGCTCACTGCAAAGTAATCCATCAATTCCCTTTCACTGGGAATCTTTCCCGTTAGATTCTCTTCGAAGATTCTTTTTCGTAAAATATTCGTAATCTGAGCATGTAAGGGCAGCGGATTATGAGGATCTAAAACCATGTGTTTCCCCTCCAAATTAAAAGAAAACTCCCTCAGGATAACTTATTATATACTATCATTCTAACATATTGGAGTCTTTTGTATATTGAATTTTTAAGCTATTTCTATTGATTGCAGATGGACCGATCGGATTCTCCAATCGGCCCATCTGCAATACTACTTTTTGAATACTTAGGTTTATATCGAATACCTATCATCTGCTAGAGCCAAATATTCATGCCTGCAAATCGTCCAAATATAGCTACAGACAGTGTTACCGCAACGATTCCGATGACGGTCATCAGCACACCGCATTTGGCAAAGTCTTTGATACTGAAATATCCTGAAGAATAGGGAATGACGTTGGTTGGACTTGAAGTTACCATGATGAAGGCCATGGAAGTGGCAATTCCTGCCGGACCGGCCACAATCCAAGGGTTCATTCCTAAATCCAAGGCTAAAGCGATAACTAAGGGAATGACCACCGCCCCTGTAACACTGTTACTGGAGAAGAAGATCTTCAATGCCTCCACCAACACCAGCACAGCTGCCACTCTCAGCATGGGATGAAGGGCCCCGATTCCATTAAGTGCTCCCCAGGCAATATAGCGCGCCGTCCCTGTCTCAGCCAGCAACATGCCTGCAGCGATACCACCTGCAATCAGCATGAGTCCGCTCCAGTCGATATGTTCATTAGCTTCTTTCCATGATCCGAATACCTGCAGGCCAGGCAGGAAAAGAAGAAGGAAAGCAAAGAGGGCTGTGAAATCTTCAGGAATACTGATACCTGTCAAGGATTTGATCAAAGGCGCTCCTAACCACATGGTTACAGCTGTGAAAAAAACAATCGTTGTATTGCGTTCCTGGCGGGTTAAAGGCCCTAACTCTTTATTCTGACGTCGGACATCATCAAGTTCGATAGGAACATTCCTGATTTCGGGCGGAAAGACTTTCATAAGCAGGAACCAGCCGGCCGGAAGCATCATCAATGCTCCAGGCACACCCACGATCATCCATTGCAGAAAGGATGCATCCGCTTCGGTAAGCTCCCGCAAGTAACTGATTGCCAAAATATTAGCCCCACACCCTGCCGGAGTGGATGTTCCACCGATAAGAGCACCATAAACGATACCAATCATCAGACAACGTCCAAAGTTACTCTGCAGAGGCTTACATCCGGACTGCCTGAGAATGTTCACGCCCAGAGGAAGCAGCATGGCCGCAACCGCCATATCCGTCACCCACATGGAAAGAAAGGTGCCCAGGGCCATAAAGGTAAAGACAATCCGGTCGGTTCGCGTTCCTACTTTACTGAGAACTCCCAGCATGATTCGATTCGCCAATCCTGAGACGGTGATGGCTGCCGATAAACCCATAGCACCCATCAGGAAAAAGAGCACGCTGCTGCCTAATCCTGTTTTAACTAAAGCTGTAAACGTCGATACACCCATCAGATGGAGAATAATGATCATACTTAAAGCCGTAATAGGAAAGGGAATAGCTTCTGTTAGCCAAAGGATAACCGCATAGACCAATACTGCAAAGACCGCTTTTCCTTCAAAGGTAAGAGGAATTTCCTCGGTTCCCTTATAAAAGGATGGGGGAGAAGGCAGCAGATAGATTATAAGCATTACCGCTATTGCTGCAAAGAAAATCAAAGCATTGCGCTTATTGAAAACATAAGGTCTAGAGGGCACAACTGGCGAATTAATACTCATCTTTATACAACCTCCATCATGCTAATAATTAGCATCTTTTAAAATTGAGTAAAATTACTGTGCAGTTTGATTGCCCCAATCTATAAATGACCCTCAATGTATCGTTCTCCCGAACGGATGCGAGTCTCTTTTCGCTCCGCTCTTCTTTCTAATTACAAAACCTTCTGCAGCAACTGTCCAATCATACTCGGCCGATCTGCCACCAGAGCGCCTGCCTTGGCTAAAGCTTCAACCTTATCTTCTACTGTGCCTTTTCCTGCTGTAATGATGGCTCCCGCGTGACCCATTTTTTGACCTTTAGGCGCTGTCCGGCCTCCCATAAAGCCAATCAAGGGTTTAGTGAAAATCCTTTGTTCAATTGCTTCAGCCACATCTTCTTCCATAGTTCCTCCGATCTCACCGATCATGACCACAGCATCCGTATCCGGATCTTTTTCGAACAACGGCAAGATCTCGGCAAAGCGGGTTAAGGGCACGGGATCTCCGCCAACGCCTACGATTGAGCTCGGCCCAAAGCCCGCTTTGACAATCTCCGCCGTCACCTCATTGGTTAAGGAACCACTGCGGGTCATGACCCCTACTCGTCCAGGTTTATATACTCTATCCAACCAATAAGGGAAAAAACCCATCATAGCCTTTCCTGTAGAAATGATTCCTGTGGTATTGCCGCCAATAACCATGGCTTGCTTCTCTAAAGCAATTTTTCTCAGCTGCATCATCTCATGAAGAGGAATTCCTTCAGCCGTAACCACAATTACTTTTATTCCACTGTCAAGAGCCTCTAAAACAGCTCCTTTGGCAGCTTTAGGGGGTACAACCAATAAAGATGCTTCTATGGGATGCTCTTGCACAGCCCGACGGACGGTATGATAAACTGGAATACCGTCAACATCCTGACCTTCCTTACCCGGTGTGACTCCGGCTACAATGTGGGTGCCATAATTCTTGGCGTGCTTCGCCCAGAAACTTCCTTCCTTTCCGGTTATGCCTTGAATCAAAACAGGGGTAGTATGATCAATGATTATGCTCAATTTTCTGCACCTCCCACTATCTCGACTGCTTTCCTGACCGCTTCTTCTGTATCGCTTAAGGAGGGCAACCCTGCACTGCGCAGCAACTTTTGAGCATCCTCTTCCCCTGTACCGCGAATTACTGCTACAATCGGAATTTCCGGCTTCAACTCCTTGACTGCCTCAACAATTCCCTGAGCCATAACATCAGCACGGGCAATTGTACCGAAAGTCGCGATAAGGATGCATTTGGGCTTTGCTTTCAGCATCATTTTCATACATTGCTGAGCTTTGTGGTAGTTTGGTCCGCCAAATTCCAAGTAGTTGGCCACGGTACCCCCATAATAATGGATTAAGTCAAGGACGACATTAGCCAGCCCTGCTCCTGCGACCATCATTCCGATATCCCCTTCGAAGGCAATATAGGGAATTCCATCCAGTGCCGCCTCATACTCGAAATCGCTTTTATAATGATCACGAGTCAGGGAGAAACGATTTTGCTTATATAGAGCATTATCATCCAAATTAAATTTGCCATCAGCAGCTGCCATTGTTCCATCCCTAAGGATCATAAGGGGATTGATCTCCACTAATTCAGCGTTATATTTTACAAAAAGCTGATAAAGCTTGAGCAGAATCTTGCTTCCTTCTTTAGCTGCACTCTGTTCTAATCCTAGACCGTACATGATATTATCCGCTTGATAAGCCATCAGGCCCAGAGACATATCCACTTTTTCCTTGATAATCTTTTCCGGCGTAGTACGGGCGATTTGTTCAATATCCACGCCCCCCTCCAGGCACGCCATAACCATGGCTAAGCCTGAAGCGGCATCTACGGTAATGGAGACATACATTTCTCTTTCATAAGGCACAGCCTCTTCGACCAACAGCTTCTTGCCGGTGGCTTCCAGAATCCGCTCAGCTTCCTTTTGGGCTTCTTCTTTTGTACGCACAAATTTGACTAATCCTGCTTTGCCTCGCCCGCCCTGCAGGACTTGGGCCTTCAAGACACAGGGTAACCCGAGCTTTTCCAAGGCACTGTTCAGTTCACTTATATCACCGATTAAGGCATTTTGGGGAATAGGGATACCGCTTTCTGCAAACAGTTCTTTAGCCTGGTATTCAAATAGTTTCATTAAGCTAGGCCTCCTTAACTACGGCCATACTTGGCCCAATATGACCCGAATAATTCCTCTTCCTCAGGAATAACCTCCGGAATCAAGCGGGACACCTTAGTCGTCTGGATAAAGTGTTGATAGGAGAGATTATCTTTAATATTATTGCCGGCCCAAGTTCCTCCCCCCATGGAAAGTGTGAAATTCAGACCGTTGTTGAAGCTGCCTCCATTACCGAAGCACTGTATTTGATTGATTAATAAACGGCATACTTCCATTTCCAAGCCGATGCGTTGAATATGTTCCTCATTGGTTGTATGAAGCCCACAGGAGTGCCCGCGGCCTGCATGATTCAAGATTCGTTTTGTCAACTCCAGTGCTTCATCAAAATCTCCTGCTTTATACAATGTGAGAACCAGAGCAATCTTTTCTCCTGAGAAAGGATACCCCTTCCCCACTCCTGTCTCTTCCACCATGAAAAAGGAGGCTTTCTGAGCTGCGGGATTTGTCAATCCCGCTTCCTGGGCCATAACGCCGGCATCTTTAGCTGTGGTTTTCCCTCTGCGCTTGCCATTTTCATCCCACATCGCTTTTTGCATTTGTTCCTTTTCGGCAACAGTACACTTATAGCCGCCTTCCTTCTTTAAGGCTTCGATCATTTGCTCATATATTGCAGCTTCAATGACAAGAGCGTTATCACTGGAGCAGCTCGTGGCATTATCAAAGGTTTTGCTTAGCATAATCTTATGGGCCGCATCCTGCAGGTTCGCAGAAGCATCAACTATAGTGACGACATTGCCTGCGCTGACACAGGCGTTTGGTGTACCGCAAGTCTGACCTGCGCGAACATTATTGGCCGATCCTGTCACAGTTACCATATCCGCCTGCTTCATCAGTTCAGTGGTCAGCTCTTTGGATACAGGCATCGGCAAGGATTGAACCAAATCGAGGGGAGCCCCCACCTTTGCCAGCTCGGCATGGATGTATTCCAACAACTTAACTGTGGTGGACGCACCTTTCGGGGAGGGTGCAATAATTACCGCATTGCGTCCTTTTAATCCCATCATCGTCACGTTGGCAGGCGTAGCACCGGGATTGGTTGAGGGTACAGCCGCCGCAATCACCCCTACCGGTTTAGCTATTTCTGTAATACCTATGGCTTCATCCACCTTGATAATTCCGACAGATTTGGCCTCCGGAGCCAATAAGTCCCGCAACGTACCAAAGGTTTTGCGTTTGTTTTTGGTAATTTTATCTTTCACATTGCCAAGCCCTGTATCCTGAACGGAAATCCTTGCCAGCTCTTCAGCGTGATCCTGGCGGTAAATAGCCCACGCCACAGCTTGCACCAAGGTATTGGCCTGATCCTGAGAATAATTCTGAATCTCCGCCATAGCCTTACGTGCTTTTAAAATCAACTCTTCCACAATAATTTTGGCATCGGTTTCGCCGGAAGTATTTTTATTCGCACTCGTACTCGCGCCCATATTCACTTTCCCCTTTCTCTGAATTCGTCGCAACCATTGCGTACATAGTATGCGCTCATTCATCGACACTGGACTATACACACGCTTATCCTGCAGTTGACCTTATATGAAATCTATGGGAAAGGGCGGGCGTGACTTCTATGTCCCCTATCACGCCCTTGCCCTTTGCTCCGTTCGACTTCTACCAGTTTCTGACGTCCAGTGACTTATACTTGGGAAGTAGCCGGGTGGGCAGCTTCAGCGCGTCTTTTCTAAAGGGCGGTGCCAGCTGGGTCCCGTCGCAAACGATCTCCAGCACAGTGGGCTTACGGGAGTCAAGGGCTCTTTTGAGTGCCGGTCCGACCTCTTCTGCTTTAGATACTCGGATACCTTCTGCCCCCATGGCAATGGCAACCGGGGCGAAACTTTCAGGAGTCGGAATGTCCACTCCGACAAAGCGGTTATTATAAAAATCAATTTGGTTTTTCTTCTCTGCGCACCAGGCTCCATTGCGGAAGACGATAGCGACAACAGGAAGGTTATGTTCAACAGCTGTACTTACTTCGTGCAAACTCATCCCCCAGGCTCCATCACCGATGATTGCCACCACCGGGCTGTCCGGTTCAGCCAATTGTGCCCCCAAAGCGGCGGGATATGCAAATCCTGTATTGCCAAAGGTAAGGGCTGCAATATGTTTTCCTGCTCCTTTAAATTTCAGGTAACTGTTGGCTGTGGAGGAGACATTGCCAATATCGGTGGCCACAATGGCATTTTCCGGAAGCGCCTTTTGGATTTCATAGAGGGCACGCCGGGGATTGATGGGATAACCATCAACCATTGCTGATTGTACAATTTCCTCTTCCCAGGCATTTTGTTGAGCTTTAATTTGTGTTAAGCGGCTTTGAGAGACTTTCGGTTCGGCAATTCTTTCCTCTAAGCGTTTAAGAATCTCCCTGGCAGCTTCCCTGGCATCTGCGATCAGTCCCACTTCAACAGGATGAGTGCGGGCAATATTACGAGGATTAATGTCTACCTGAATAATTTTGGCACTTTCCGGGAAGTAATCAATATCGTATTGAGGGGTGGTCCCAAAAACGGAAAGTCGCGTTCCTATGGCCAGAATCACATCGGCTTCCGCCACCAGATTCATGGCCGCCTTTGAACCCATATAACCAATCGGTCCTACCCACAAAGGATGATCGTATGGGAAAGCATCATTATGCAGATAGGTGCAGGCTACTGGTGCGGTTAATATTTCTGCAATCTTGGCCACAATATCCTTGGACTGAGTGTCTACAACTCCACGACCGGAAATAATCACAGGTCTTTGAGCGGAAATCAAAAGCTCTGCTGCTTTATCAAGAGAAGCTAAATCCCCGCATCCTCGTTGATCCACCCGATATTGATGGGGTTCAAGAATTTGTTCACTAATTTCTCCATAGAAATAATCACGGGGAATATCATAAAGAACAGGTCCCCGCTCTGCATAGGCAATGCGGAATGCCGTGCGCAAGCAATCGGCTGCACGTGACGGGTGTGGAACCCGAATGGTTTCTTTGGTTATTGCTTCAAAAATCTTTACCGTATCTGCTTCCTGAAAACCGTCCCAGCCCACTGTAGGCGTACCGGCCGACGGACAAATGACGACCATAGGGGTATGTGCTGAATTGGCTGCCGCTACAGAGGTTACCATATTGGTAATACCAGGTCCGTTTTGCCCGATAATTACGCCGGCTCTGCCTGTCACACGGCAAAAGGCATCTTCCATATGTCCTGCTGATTGCTCATGGCGAACAGGGATGAAGCGAATTCCGGCAGTTGGAAATAAATCAAGTAAATCCATGAACGCTGATCCGACGATACCAGTAACGTGATCTATGCCTTCTGCTACAAGGGTTTCACAAATCGCTTCACTGGGCGTCATTGTGATTTTCGGCATCTAATTTTCCCTCCTATAAGTTTAGTAGTAAATCAGTGTTTCTTCCTCTGGTTCGGACATCCGTACCAGTTGAGCTTATCTATAGTATAAAGAATTATTTCCCACCCGTCAATATGTGAAAGATATACTTTTCATAAATAGTTTGTCGATTATTCTGCCAATGCCATAAGAAGAATCCTGCCCTTATGTGGACAGGATTTTAAATGCTATCGAGATAATTTAATCTTTTGGCAAATACATATAAAATTATTTGTACGTCTGGAATACTACGGGTTAGAATAGATGCAAGGGGGAATCGTATATGAATAAGATCAGAATTGGCATCGTTGGTTACGGAAATCTTGGCAAAAGCGTGGAGCTGGGAATTCGGCAAAATGAGGATATGGAACTTGTGGGAGTATTTACGAGACGGGATCCTTCATCCATCAAAACCGTTACCCCAGGGGTTAACGTCTTCACCATGGATGAGTCCAAGCAGATGACAGAGCAGATTGATGTGATGGTGCTTTGCGGCGGAAGCATGTCGGACATGCCGGTCCAGGGTCCTGAATTTGCAAGTCTGTTCAATACCGTTGACGGCTATGACACCCATGCCAGGATTCCGGAATATTTTGCCGCCATGGATAAAAATGCTTTAGAGTCCCAAAAAGTCTGCATTATTGCCAGCGGCTGGGATCCGGGAATGTTCTCCATCAATCGTCTCTATGCGGAAGCCATCTTGCCGGCCGGAGATACATACACCTTCTGGGGCAAAGGAATCAGCCAGGGGCATTCCGATGCGCTCAGAAGAATTAAAGGGGTAAAGGATGCTAAACAGTATACCATTCCCAAAGATCAGGCTATTAACGCTGTAAGAAGAGGAGAAATGCCGGAACTTTCAACAAGGGAAAAACATTGGCGGGAGTGCTTTGTCGTCCTTGAAGAAGGAGCCGATAAAGAACGGATTAAGCAAGAGATCAAGACCATGCCCAATTATTTTGCGGATTATGACACAGAGGTACACTTCATTACAGAAGAAGAACTGATCAAGGATCACCCTGGTCTTCCTCACGGCGGCTTAGTGATTCATCATGGCCGGACAGGTCTTGATGAAAAGCATCATCATGTCATTGAATATCGCCTGGCTTTGGATTCCAACCCTGATTTCACCGCCAATGTTCTCGTTGCCTTTGCCAGAGCAGCCTACCGCTTAAATCGCGAAGGGGTATCCGGTGCCAAAACAGTAGTGGATATTGCTCCAGCCTATCTTTCCAGCAAATCGGCTGAAGAGCTCAGAAGGTCCCTGATCTGATAGTTCAATAGGGCTTCCGGATGACTTCTCTTTCTTAATCAACAGCTTTAGATCAACATCGCCAAGGTTCCACTAACAATCAACACCAGCCCAAGGGCGGCTTTCTTTGCTAATTTCTCATGGAACACAACATAGGAAAAGGCAATGGTTACGAGAATACTGAGTTTGTCGATTGGCACAACTACGCTGGCCGGCCCATCCTGAAGGGCCTTATAATAACACAGCCACGAGCCGCCGGTGGCCAGACCTGATAATATAATAAATCCGAGTTCTTTCAGTGGTATCTCCCGGGAGATACCTTTTTTTCTTGTCACAAAAACCACGAGCCAAGCCATAACCAGCACGACTCCCGTGCGAATGGCGGTCCCGAGGTTTGACTCCACTCCCTCGATGCCGATTTTTCCGAGAATAGCTGTGAGACTGGCAAAGACTGCCGATAAGAGAGCATAAATAAGCCAGGCCTGATTGGCTTTGGGCTGAGCCGCTTCTGTTGCTTTTTTCTGGATCATTAAGTATGTGCCTATCCCAATGCCGACAACCCCTACCCCTTTGCCGATGCTTATCCCTTCATTCAGTAAGATGAAGGCCAGAATGATGGTCAGAACCGTGCTGGATTTGTCGATGGGAACAACCTTGTTGATATCTCCCATCTGCAGAGCCTTGAAGTAACACAGCCATGAGGCGCCGGTAGCCAGGCCGGACAAAATCAAAAATAACAGCGTTTTCCCTGAGATATCGCCGATCGTGGTATGTGACTCAACCATCAATACCATCAGCCAGGAGAATGCCAGCACAACGATTGTCCGGATGGCTGTGGCCATATTCGAATCGGTCTTTTTAATTCCGCATTTTGCCAGGATGGCAGTAATCCCTGCGAAGAATGCAGAGCCAAAGGCGTACACAATCCACATTATCTTTACCTCAGTTTGTATTCGTTTGAGCACGGGCCAAAAGCAGATTCTCCAGGATTTTGATTTACAGCGGTCGCTCCATAAGCTGCGCGGACAAAACTAACGCTCAAGCCCTCCGCTGCGTGCTTTTCCCGAAGTTTTGTTTCCGCTCGCTTAAATTCGCTCTCTTTTGTAAAACAAAATCCTTGGGCAGCTTTCGGGTCTAAAGGACGTGGATGTAAGATAGCTACCCAATCTGAGTATGCCTTTTCATTCTTTGCTGATGCCGCTCCGCAGCATGGCCGTCACTCTATTAATCTAACACCTCATGGATTCTTTTCCAATACCTATCCAATAAAACTAAAAGACAGGCTATCAATTATGGCCATTGACAAAACAAAAGGATTCAAACCACATGGGTCTGAATCCTTTTGCCTGAGTCTTATCTTATACTAATTGCTTCTTGCTGCAGATTTCTTCCTGGATGAGAGCAATGAATTCTGCTACAGAAAGTTTTTCACCGGCGTTAGCCTGACCATAGCGCCGTACAGCGACAGTATCTGTTTCCGCTTCCTGGTCACCGACCACGAGAGCGAAGGGAATTTTGTGAGTCTGGGCTTCCCGGATCTTATAGCTGATCTTCTCGCGGCGTTCATCCACTTCAGCCCGGATGTCCAAGTCGTTTAAGCGGCGGACGATGTCCTGAGCATAGTCCTCGTGGCGTTCGCTGATGGGCAGCACCCGGACCTGAACAGGAGCCAGCCAGGTGGGGAAGGCACCGGCATAATGCTCTGTGAGCAGAGCAATGAAGCGCTCAATGCTGCCGTACACCACCCGGTGAATCATAACCGGGCGATGCTTTTGACCATCTTCACCGATATAGGTGAGGTCAAACTTCTCAGGCATTTGAAAATCCAGCTGTATGGTACCGCACTGCCAGGTTCTGCCTAAGCAGTCCCGGAGATGGAAGTCGATTTTCGGTCCGTAGAAAGCACCGTCTCCTGGGTTGATCTTATAGTTGACTCCCTTGGCTTCCAGGGCTTCCTGCAGGGCATTGGTAGCCATCTCCCACGTCTCATCGGCCCCCATGGAGTTTTCAGGACGAGTGGAAAGCTCCACATGATACTCAAAGCCAAAGACCTTATAGAAACGGTCCACCAGGTCGATGACGCCGCTGATTTCAGCTTTGATTTGGGAGGGAAGCATAAAGATATGGGCGTCATCCTGAGTGAAGTTGCGCACCCGCAAGAGTCCGTTTAAAGCACCGGATAACTCATGGCGATGAACCAAGCCCAGTTCTCCCATTCTCAAAGGAAGATCCCGATAGCTTCTCAGCTTCTGCTTATACATAATCATGCCCCCTGGGCAGTTCATGGGCTTGACGGCGAAGTCCTCATCATCAATCTTGGTAGTGTACATATTGTCTTTATAATGATCCCAGTGACCGGAGTTTTCCCACAGGTTGCGGCTGAGGATGATGGGGGTCTTGATTTCGTGATAGCCTCTCTTGCGATGCTCCTGGCGCCAGAAGTCTTCCAGTTGGTTGCGCAGCACCATGCCTTTGGGATGGAAGAAGGGAAAGCCAGGCCCTTCATCGTGGAGGCTGAACAGATCCAGCTCCACACCCAGTTTACGGTGATCACGGCGCTTGGCTTCTTCCAGCTTAAAGAGGTAGTCATCCAGATCTTCTTTTTTGGCCCAAACAGTTCCGTAGATCCGTTGGAGCATCTTATTCTTTTCACTGCCCCGCCAGTAAGCCCCGGCCAGGTTCATGAGTTTAAACGCTTTAACTACCCCTGTGGAAGGAATATGGGGACCGGCACAGAGATCGGTGAAGCCACCTTGAGTGTACATGGAAATCACTTCATCTTCAGGCAAGTCCTCGATCAGCTCTACCTTATACTTTTCTCCCTCTGCAGAGAAATACTGCAAAGCGTCGCTGCGGGAGATCTCTTTTCGTTCGTAGCGTTTATTTTCTTTGACCAATCGACGCATCTCAGCTTCGATCTTCTCCAGATCCTCCGGTGTAAAGACATGCTCGGAATCAAAATCATAATAGAAGCCATTGTCAATGGCGGGGCCAATCCCTAAGATGGTCCCCGGGAAGAGGTTCCGCACCGCTTCCGCCATCAGGTGAGAAGTGGAATGCCTTAAAATCTTCAGGCCTTCCTCAGAATCCGCCGTGATAATCTCCACCTCAGCATCCTGAGTTAAAGCATAGGACAGGTCCTTAACCTCTCCATTCACTTTCCCGGCCAGAGCAGCTTTAGCCAGACCCCTGGAGATAGAGGCCGCTAATTCCATGAGACTCTTACCCGATTCGATCTCCCGAATGGAGCCGTCTTTTAAAGTAATCTTTACCATCATAGTCAACTCCTTATTCTTTGGTTTTAATCTTTAAACTTTGAAAAAACTAAAAAAGCCCTCATCCCAATATGGGACGAGAACTTTATTCCCGTGGTTCCACCCAAGTTAAAGCACCCTCGGATGCTTTCACTTTGCTCCCTTAACGCGGGCCGACGTCTGAGCTTACTTCTCTTCAACTCAGCACTCCGGGGTGGTCTTCCTCTGCTTCTCTGTGAGAGATGCTTGCAGCCGGTGGCATCTCCTCTCTAACACAAACCAAAACAAATTACTTTCCCCATCATCGTTTTCATTTTATTATATCCACCCTTTTAGCCTTTGTCAATTCTTCTCACTTTGTCAAATCTTCTCACAGATGGGACAGCTTTCAGTACAATAGCTGACACGGCCTTCAAAAACCTTGCAAATGGTCTGCAGAGTATCCTGGTAGCCTTCATAACGAATATGCAGCACAATTTTTCGTGGAGCTACGGCAATCAGGGCGCTGACGAGAAGATCCTCATAGGTGAGTTCCTGAGAGGTATCCATGAAGGATAACTCATCCATATATTTTTTGGTGATTTTTTTGCCTTCTTCATTATAGAGGTTGAACTTGCCGTGTTTGGTTATTCCGACATGCAAGGTATGAATGCGGGGTTTTTGCGAATCCACAAAGCGCTTGAGCAGATTGATAAACTCCTCATATTCTGCTTCAATCACATGTTCATTCACCACATAATTGACGGCTCTATAGATCTCCTCTTTATAGTCTTTGGCACGGAATCGCAAGAAGCCTTCCATATCAAAGAACGGCTGAGCTTCTATACACTTGACGATTTGGTTGACCAAGGACGCTTTACGATGAATACGGTAATTTTTCCATTGCCGGGATTCTTGATTAAGGTATTGGAGAGACTTCTCAAAAACTTGAACGACTTCCTCCCGTTTCAGTTTATACTTGCTTTTGAGCAGCCAGCGGATATGATCCTTCTCCCAATGCTGCAAAATCGTTTCCGCAATAGCATTCGCTAAATAATAGCTATGAATCTTTTTTGTGGTCTCCCGATCCTCTTCGATCGCTTCAAGCTGGAACTCACAATCTATCAACCAGTGCTTGCCTTGTTGATATTCGTGAAGCACCACAGGAAGCTTTTCTTGCTCTTGGAGCTGCCTAAGGCGCTCATAAATGCTCTCTCGATAATATTGAGTTCCAACCTGAACGGAGTGTTGTTCCACCCTGGCATCCCCTCCATAGTAGAGTATATGAGCAAGGTTTGCTCATATTGCGGTTTACCTCGAAATTACTCAAGCTATTTCGCAAAACCATATATTCCCTACTATTGCCAGGTTGACTCTCCCTTATTCCCCAAACCAGGATAGTGCCGCCTATTTCTGCACAGCAGCAAACTATAGACGGACATACAAAGGGAGTGCCGCCGACTCAGCTCTTTCAAAAAGCCGTTTGGCGACACTCCCTATTTTTCCTTTGACTAGCGTGTTATCTGCATAAAACTCTTAATGCCAAGATCGCTCTTGAGAATATGGTCCAAGACCCACCCAAAGATGAACTCCAAAAGCTTGCGGGTATGTCCATCCTGATCCTGATCAATAGCAGAGAAGTCAACGGACTCCACTTCTTTGATGAAATCGTCATGGGCTACTTTTTGTTTGAAGTAGCCTGGGTACTTGATTTTAAGCATCAGCTCTTCTTCTGTTTGGAAGTGGTGAACAGTATATTCCTTAAGCTCGGCGATGATTTGAATGATCTTATCGTACTTATCCGGCAGCAAGTAGTTTTCCAACAAATCATAGATCTCATTGCCGATTTCGAACAGATGCTTATGCTGTTCATCGATTTCTTCTACTCCGATGGAGTATTCGTCTTTCCACTTTAACATAACAATCACCTCTTTTGAATCTCCGTTTTCAAGTGCCGGGTTTAATATCCCCAGTCCTATTTTACAACACTAACTCCGCCCCGGCCAGTACCCTAAGCTAAACATCGGCATCATCTGCCCTTACACAAACTCATTTCCACCTTTAACAATGAGGCAGAGCTTTATGGAAGTCAGATAATATAAAAAGACAAGGGTCAGCAATCAGCTCACACCCTTGTCTTAAGTCCTCACCGGAGATTTATTCCACCGCATCGGCCAGCTGTTCTTTGACATAATTGGGGAGAGCAAAGCAGCCTTTATGGATCTCCGTGTTATAGTATTGAGTTTTAATCCCTAAGTCGTTCCAGGCCTGCTCGTCTATATCGATCAAGGGGTCATACTTTTTCGAAGCAAAGCCGAAAAGCCAGTGTCCGGAAGGATAGGTGGGAATATGAGCTTGATAGACCCGGCAGACGGGGAAAAATTCTTTGATCCTTTGGTGAGCCCGGCCCATGTTCTGGGCATAGGTTTCATAATAAGGGCTCTCATGCTGATTCACCAGGATGCCATCATCCTTGAGGGCTTTATAGCAGTTGCCATAAAACTCTTTTGTAAACAGACCTTCCCCCGGACCAAAGGGATCCGTCGAGTCTACAATAATCAGATCATAGCTGTTTTCTTTAGTCCGGATAAATCTCAAGCCATCCTCAAAGAACAAACGAACCCGCGGATCCTCCAGCTTGCAAGCCGTCTGGGGCAGATACTCTTTACAGACATCCACCACCAGTTTATCAATTTCCACCATGTCAATGTTGACGATAGAGTCATAGCGGGTCAGTTCGCGGACGGTTCCCCCATCCCCGGCCCCGATGACCAAAACATCTTTAATTTGGGGGTTGGTCGCCATGGGAACATGAACAATCATATCGTGATAAATAAATTCATCCTTTTGGGTCACCATCATCAAGCCATCCAGGGTAAAAAAGGTGCCAAACTCTTTGGATTCAAAGACATCGATCCTTTGAAACTCACTCTGTCCTGAATAAAGCTGCCGATCCACCTTAATCGAAAAGCGAACGTTTTCCGTATGCTCTTCTGTATACCATAATTCCATAGCTATTCCTCCACGACTTTGATATTTTCAATGTCCATATCCTCTGTTCCGGTCAGGAAACAGCCTTTAGCCTTAGAATAAGCGATATAGTCAATAATATCCTCCGTGATTTTTTCCCCTGGAGCCAAGATCGGTATACCCGGAGGATAAGCCATGACGAATTCCCCGCTGACCTTACCTTTGCTTTCCTGGATGGGCAGTGAGCGCTGCTGGGCATAAAAAGCCTGCTGGGGTCCCATGACCACCACAGGATTGATATACTCATGATCAAACATGCCCGCTTTGTCCCGCTGATAGCGCCGTTTAATCTCTGCCAAAGCCGAGACCAGACGCTCCAAAGCAAGGGCCCGATCTCCCACGGATATAATAGCCAGAATGTTGCCGATATCGCCGAATTCGATCTGAATCCCATAGTCATCCCGCAGGATGTCATAGACCTCGATGCCGGCCAGCCCGATATCCCGGGTGTGAATGGAGAGTTTGGTGCAGTCAAAATCGTAGACCGAGTCCCCGTTGTTCAGCTCTTTGCCAAAGGCATAATAGCCCCCCAGCTTATTGACTTCATCACGGCCATAATTAGCCAGATAGAGAGCCTTGTCAAAGATGCGCTGGCCGTTTAAGGCTAAGTTGCGCCGCGAAATGTCCAGGGAGGATAACAGCAGATAGGAAGCGCTGGTGGTTTGGGTTAGATTAATCATATGCCGAACCCGTCCCACATTCAAGCGTTTGCCGATCAACAGGAAAGAGCTTTGGGTAAGACTGCCCCCCGTTTTATGCATGCTGACCGCCGCCATATCCGCTCCCGCTGCCATAGCACTGATGGGCATATTTTCGCCAAAATAAAAATGGGTGCCATGGGCCTCATCCACTAAGACCAGCATACTGTGTTCATGGGCCAGCTCAGTGATGGTCTTCAAATCGGAACAAATCCCATAATAGGTTGGATTATTAACCAGAATAGCTTTAGCGTCCGGATTTTCCTTGATGGCTTTTCTGACATCAGCTACAGACATTCCTAAGGGGATACCCAGTTCCTTATTGACACCAGGATTGACATACACCGGAATAGCCCCGCTGATGATGAGAGCGTTAATGGCACTGCGATGAACGTTGCGGGGCATGATGATTTTCTCACCCAGCTTGCAGGCGCTCATGACCATAGCTTGTACCGCTGAGGTGGTTCCATTCACCATAAAAAAAGCATGATGAGCTCCAAAAGCTTCGGCAGCCAATTCTTCCCCTTCCTTGATCACCGAAACGGGGTGGCCAAGGTTATCCAATGGTTTCATGGAGTTGACATCTACGGACAGGCATTTCTCACCCAGAAACTCCGTCAATTCAGGGTTCCCTCTCCCCTGTTTATGCCCGGGCACATCAAAAGGCACCACACGCATGGATTTATATTTGAGCAGCGCCTCATAGACAGGAGCCTTGCTTTGTCGTAGTGAAGGCATGATACCACCCCCTTTAGGTTATACAAGATATAATAATACAAAATTTAACTTAAAAAGTCGATAAAAAAGAAAAATAGTTTCATGCCATGCTAAGATACTTCATAAGGTTACAGCCTATAGAATGTGCAGGTTTCTCATTAGACATTCCCAGCGGTAAACCAAAACCGGATGCTTACTTGTCAAGTATCACCCGGCTTGAGTTAATGCTCTTCCCCGATCAACCCCAGCATCCAGTTAAGCCAGCCGCTGACAGTCGTTGACCTTCTTACAAACGTGCTCATACTCCCGATCTGATAAAGGTCGGATTGCTGCATGATGCTCACTATCGTGTTTTGGTCCGGCAGAGAACCATTTTCCATATAAAGCTTAAAGGTTTCCCTGAAGACGCGATGCTGCAGTATAGCCTCGCAAAAGGCCAGCTGCCTTTGCTGATAACTCAGCTGCATGATGCGCTTGCCCCGGGAGCTTAATGAATAAACCGGCTTGCGCCCCTCTTCATAGCGTTTTTCAACTAAGCCCAAATATCTGGCTGCATCAGTATAGTAATTGGTTTGGCGGATATCAAAGGCATATTCTTCGGTCACCTGCTCACGGCTAAGCTCCTGAGTGCTCAGCAGTTCACAGATATTGATAACCCGCTCAAAACTGTTGGCCTGAGGGAAAGGAATCTCCGGTTCCTGCAAAAGCTGTGTCCGCTCAGCGACATCATGTAAATCAGCTGCCCCTATGGCTGTATCTTCGATGGAATAATTTTTATGTTTCACCAATACCAAGGAATTGTAAGCATTAGGATCCTGAAATTCATATTCATACAAACTGAAAATACCATTTGAGTACACCAGAAATATGGGTCTGACTTGTTTCGTAACCCGGCCGCTCCAGACTCTGAAGGGATAATAGAGTTGACGGACCAGAAAATCTTCCGCCAGATCTCTTTTGGCCTCCAGCAAAGAGAGACTGTGAACACCTTCAAGAGCCGCATCAATTTCAATTTGAGAATTGCTTACGGCAACCTCTGTCGGGCACTGCGTCCTTAAGTTCCGAATCGTAAAGTCAAACTGTCCCGATCCCATACGTCCTGACACAGTGGCATAAAGCGTCTTTTCCTCTAAAAAATCCGCCAGCATTCCCGAGGCCAGAGCGCAATTAACAGCGATAGCCTCACTGGGGATATGGCTGGCGCTGAGACTTTGCAGATTCGGCGGCAAGGACACGCGGGTCACTGAGGTATCCACGCTAGAAAAAGGCTGATAAGCCTCAAAGTGAGAGATGATATAGTCACCGCGGGATATAGGCAGTATCGCTAATCTATTCCTGGCAAATATCCGGGGCAAATTGATATTATGATCAAACTTGGCCATTAACCGTGGTTCACGGTATTCCTTGATCTGTGACGCAGAAATAGTAAATTTCCCTTCGGCTTCGATCCGGGATAATATATCATATTTTTTGAACAAGGATTCCCAGGCCTGATCGTTTTGGCTTTTAGGGTGTTCACTTATAATTCCTCACCACCACTTCGTCTATTTGCCCTCTCTTGGCTGCATTGGAATTGATAGCGCGTTTTGCTTTCACGATGGTTATCTGATAGGCCCCATATTGCTCCTTGATAAATTCCGTCGCCGAATTGGAAAGCATAAACTTGATTCCCCGCCGATCAAGTTCATCACAGCATTCCCGCAGCCTGATCTGCTCAGCCCGGTCAAATCCGCCTTTAGCATAGCCGGTAAAATTGGCTGTGCTGGAAACAGGATCATAGGGTGGGTCCAGATAAACGAAGGTCCCTTTGGCAACACCGGCCAGGACTTCCGCATAATCCGTGCTGCTGAAGGTGATCTGCGCTCTCTGAAAATAGGCGCTGACCGCTCTTAAGGTGTGCTCATTCACAATATTGGGGGTTTTGTAATGACCAAAAGGCGTATTGAATTCCCCGGCATTGTTCACTCTGAACAAGCCATTGTAACAGGTCTTATTCAAATAGATAACCCGGGCCGCTTTCTGCACTTTGCTCAAATTCCCGTATTTTTCTTTATCCCGGTCCCAGTCCCTGACACGATAATAATGCTCTTCTTCATTGGGATGCTCGCCTAGTGCCCTAATCAGCTCTTCCACATCATCCCGGATCACTTCATACATCCGGATAAGTTCACTATTGATATCATTTACCCAGGCGGTATCCGGCTGTAATTTAAACAGAACCGCTCCACCACCGCAAAAAGGCTCACAATATGACATGACTCTTTTAGGAAATAAAGGAGTCAGATCCTCTAAAAGTTGGCGTTTACCCCCAACCCATTTTACAACAGGCGCAACCAGCCGATCCTTATGCATCATTGTCCTCACTCTCTGAGTATAACTTCACACACATTCTATCACATTGCGGGGTACTATTGCTGAAAAAACCAGCGCCGGAACAGACTTTTTTGGACAGGCATAAAAAAGCCTTGAATCCGCTTTGGCAGCGATTTCAAGGCCTTCCTTCTTTAAGTATATGGTGGGTTTGAGAGGACTCGAACCTCCGACCCCCGCGATGTCAACGCGGTACTCTAACCAGCTGAGCTACAAACCCTTAAATGGTGCCGATGACCGGAATCGAACCGGTACGGGCTTTAAGGCCCGCGGGATTTTAAGTCCCGTGCGTCTGCCAGTTCCGCCACATCGGCAATTATAAACGTATTATTGGAGGCGGCACCCAGATTTGAACTGGGGATAAAGGTTTTGCAGACCTCTGCCTTACCACTTGGCTATGCCGCCGAAGAAATGGAGCGGGTGACGAGATTCGAACTCGCGACTTTCACCTTGGCAAGGTGACACTCTACCACTGAGTTACACCCGCGTGGTGCCTTAGGACGGAATCGAACCGCCGACACGAGGATTTTCAGTCCTCTGCTCTACCGACTGAGCTACCAAGGCATAAAGATGGCGACCCCGATCGGACTTGAACCGACGATCTCCTGCGTGACAGGCAGGCATGTTAACCACTACACCACGGGGCCGGATTTTGGTGGGCGATGACAGGATCGAACTGCCGACATCCTGCTTGTAAGGCAGGCGCTCTCCCAGCTGAGCTAATCGCCCGCGTCAACTGACGAATTTTAGTATACACAAAAAACGGTTTTATGTCAAAGGTTTTTGGATTATTTGTTGTTGGATTATTTTTATTTTACAAAACTCAAAATTGCTTCCCTTACGATCTTCGCTGCTAAAAGAGCCGTACGCTCACTGGTGTCCATAAGAGGGGATACTTCCACCAGATCAAAGCCCACCACATCCAGCTCACTGAGGGCATGAACGGCTTTGATGATTTCCCGGGAAGTACATCCACCGGCTTCCTGAGTCCCAGTGCCTGGGGCAAAGGCCGGATCCACCACATCAATATCTAGCGTCACATAGACCGGCTTCCCTTTAAGCTCCGGCAGGACAGCCTTGAGGGGCTCCAAAACCTCTTCTACCACCAAATGATTGTGTTCCTTAGCAAAAAGGAATTCCTCCCGGGTTCCGGAGCGTATGCCAAACTGGTAGACCCGGTGGGGCCCCAGAGCTTCCGAGATTTTGCGCATCACCGTAGCATGGGAATTAGGCTCACCGGAGTAATCTGTACGCAAATCGGCATGGGCGTCAAAATGCACCACCCGGAGCTCAGGATACTTCTCAATGAAGGGTTTAAGCAAAGGATAGGTAACCAGGTGTTCTCCCCCTAAGAAAATGGGAAATTTCCCGTCTTCTACCACCTGCCGGGCAGCCGCTTCGATCACTTGCAAAGATTTTTCAACATTGCCAAAGGGCAGGCTTAAATCTCCACAATCGCAATAAGCATAATCAGAGAGATCCTTATCCAGATACACACTATATTCCTCAATCCCGATGGAGACATTGCGGATACTCAGGGGGCCCAAACGGGTACCCGGGCGAAAACTCACCGTATAATCCATAGGAATCCCCAAAATTACTGCGTCAGCCTCTTCATAAGGGGTTTCTCCTCCCATAAACACACCGGGGCTTTCTGTCATCTTCATGAGCGTCTCCTTGGACATCGTACTTCACCGCTTTCTTTATTTTTGCCCATTCTCTGAGCCAGCATCTAACCATTTAAATATAAATATTCGCATATCGCCAATCGAATGTAACGGCAAAAGGAGATCTCTCTGCTCAGAGATCCCCTTATCTTGATTGCCGATTCTAGATTAAGTATCGTTCAGCATGATAAACATTATACTCATTCAGGTTCTAGCTGGATGAAACCTTCTTCTCTTTCACCACATCATCATATTTGATGGAGCGAGTGTGCTTGGTATGGGACCATGATTTATCCTTGCGGTTGACAAAGCCCAGAAAGACGATAGGAATCCAGCTGTAGATAAATACGGGGTATAGGATCAACCCTGCATAAGCACGCCAAGGCAGGCGTTCCAGAGCCAAGGCAGCCACAGGGAAGACCAGGGAAAATGCGGAAAGAATCTGCCAGCCCGACCAAGGCATAACCACGTTAAAGACTTGAGTATAGGAGGATTGAAGGCCGGAAATCAGATTAACAAACATAAAGAATGTGGCGATCATAACCAAAGCCGGTTGGAACAAATGAACCGCCGCATCAAAGTACATGAGCTTCCGTTCCTTGAACGCCTTATAAATCAGGGGGAAGAAATACCGGCCTGCCACATCCACTTGACCCTGAGCCCAGCGTTTTCGTTGATTCCAGGCTTGGATAAAGGTCAGGGGCTTCTCATCATAGACAATGGCGTCATGTGCCCAAGTCGTCTTGATGCCGCTGATCAGCGCTTTCATAGTAAACTCTAAGTCTTCAGTAAGGGAGGTCGCTCCCCAGCCAAGATCCTTCAACACCTTGGTGGAGATACACATACCGGTTCCGCCCAACACATTATTGAGAAAGCCGGTATTATAGCGGGCCAGCTGCAAAAGCCTGTTGGAAAGCCAGAAGGTAATCGAGAAGGTGTTGGTGACCCAGGTATCATAGGGATTCTTTGAATCCAGATAACACTGAACAATTTGGTGACCCTGACAAAGTTTGCTGTTCATTTCGACTAAAAAGGTCTCATTGACCAGATTATCCGCGTCAAAAATAATGACGGCGTCATAGTGTCGTTCCAGCTTAAACAAACGATGGAACATCCACTCCAGAGCATAGCCCTTTCCCCGTTTTTCATTATTAAAACGTTGATGGACCAAGGCCCCGGCGTTTTTGGCGATTAAGGCCGTTTTGTCGGTGCAGTTATCTGCGACGACAAAAACATCGTAAAGTTCTTTCGGATAGTCCAGATTCAACAAATTATCCACTAAAGGCCCGATGACCGCCTCTTCATTATGAGCAGCCACTACCAGAGCAAAGCTCTTCTCCGGTTCCAAAACCTTTTTGTCCGGTCTGCGAAACAAACCAAACATGGACAACACAAAATAGTAAAATGTCATAAAAATGATGATCAACTGTACTGGAATCATGATCATATTGAACAAGTGAGAACCGGTAACACCAGACATAAAATCCATGTTCCCAACCTCCTTTTAACCTTAACCATAATATCACAGCGCCATTTTCCCCGCAAGGCGAAAGATGTCTAAAAAAAGGACAACTTATGCTTGTCCTAAGCATTTATATGCAAATGTACTCTGGATTATACCTTAAAAAAATTATCTTACCGCCGATAATGAGTCTTTAACCAGAATAAAAGCAGTAAAGAGGTGGCAAAAACCAAAAATACAAAACTCACTTTAAGGGCCAAACCAATCGAGGACCAATATACTGTGCTCACCGAATTCCCTGTCACCCAGGGTATGGCCGCCCTGAATATCTTGGCAATGCCTTGACCTATAAGCAAAAAAAGTCCCAACCCGGAAAGAAGAACGATAACGCCAACGATTCCTATCGGGGTATCCAAATGCCAACGGCGGGTTAATTCCTTTTTGACCCAATAGAACTCAATTCGTAACTCCCTAAACAAGCGGTTCAGCATGATAATTCACCTCTTGCTAACAGATTATGTTAGCAAGGTTCCGCAAAGAATTTGACCCCTCAGGTATAAAACTGCTAATTTATGGATAAAATCTCTTCCAAGGAGGTGGCTCATTTGCCTAAGTTCTCAGATGACGGTAAATATGTCCATTGCGCTTTTTGTAACCAAAAATTCCGTTTCGAGTTTGATGCACTTCATCATGAAAAAGAGAAGCACGCCGACAAAATGTGATTGACTTAAAAGAAAGCCGCTCATAATCGCTTGGGATTATGGAGCGGCTTTCTTTGAATCTCCAGGATTGTGAACTTTATGTTTAGGGTCTGACTAAGATGTTCTTTAAAGTCTCCAGATACATCCTCGAAAATGCCCCCTCCTGATCTTCCAAATAGGCTAATGCTTCCTCCACTTCCACTGTCTTTCTATATGGTCTTCCTGCCGTTATCGTATCGAATGCATCAGCAATCATAACGATTTTTACATATTCATTAATTTGGCCCTCTTGCAGCTGATTCGGATATCCGCTTCCATCTAATCTTTCATGATGCTGTGCTATTATGTCCTGACTTAATATCGGAAATGCACAATCCGTGGTGCATTCTACACCTAATTCACAGTGTTGCCGGAGAATGTCCTTTTCTATATCACTTAGTTCTGTCCGCTTTTGTATAATTTTTTTAGGAATAAGCAATTTTCCAACGTCGTGAAGAATCCCCCCCACCCCAAGATCCCAAAGGGATCTTTGAGAAACTCCCGACTCTATAGCCATCATTAGAGAAAGAAGAGCCACATCGATAGAGTGTGTATAGAGCCAATTAATATGGTTGCCTAATGCTGTGAGATACATATACCATGGTTTTCTTTTTGACTCAAATACGATATTGACAAGCAAGGCACTGGCCTGGTCAAGCAATTGGTCGTCGGCTCGTTTATATCGCTCATCTTCTCTACATATTTTTTGTTTAATTTTTTCGTATGATGCCAATGTTCTTTCATTCGCCTCTGTCTCAGATAAAAAATCGTATTTTCTCTGCAGCCTCAAAAATTGACTTAAGGTAATTTTTGTTCCCTTAGCTGATAAAAGAAGTCCTTGCTCATTGTAATAATCCTTTGGGCAAACAATTCTTTTCATATCTGCTGACTCACCTCCATTTGATTTCATTCTTAATTAATATAAAAATCAAAAATTTATGCAACAAAATCACAATTTTGTTGCATAAATAGCGTATTACGAAATAAATAGCTTTCTAAGTTTATCTTTACTCTATTAAACCAAAATACTCTGCGAAAATTTTTAAAGCATGGTGTATTTTATTGATCAAATAGCCTTAATTACTAACATTAAGATTATAATGGATAAGGAAAATGTATGCAGGAGGAAAAGTAATGACGGTTGAACCAATTCGAGATAAAGCACAAATACGAACATTGTATAACCATCTTAATCAATCTCATCCTAAATATGCTATGATCTTTAAATTTGGAATTAATACAGGATTGCGGATCAGCGACATCATCACACTTAAGGTTTCCGATATTTACGGTAGCAAGAAGCAGTTTAAAGATTACTTGGTTTTAACAGAACAAAAAACTGGGAAATTAAAAAAAATAAAATTGAATGATACTTTGCGAAAAGCATTGAATATTTATATCCATAAGCAAAACTTGGAACTAATGGACTATTTATTTCCAAGTCAAAAAGGGGGCTATATAGGCAGAATTCAGACATACCGGGTATTAAAACATTCCGCCCTTACATTAGGCATAGAGAATTTCGGAACACATAGTCTTAGAAAAACATGGGGTTATTGGACATATAAACTATCTCAGTATAATATAGGTCTAGTCATGGATATTTTTAATCATAGTTCACAGAGTGTTACTTTGCGTTATATTGGTATTAATCAAGACCAGAGAGATCAATTGTACGATATAGTTCAACTTTAAAAATCACTTGCTTTGTCTCAATATCTGGAGCTTTAGGCTCAACCCATTATAATTGACATGCATAACCCCAGTAAGGTATATTAAAATAAAAAATGCAACAAAATTGTGATTTTGTTGCATTTTTATTTTTACCTATCATTCCGGACTTTATACAACGCTTTGGGTCTATCCTAGATTTTCCAATGGCTTTAAGATTGGCCCTTCGATGGGAGAAAACCGCCACCCATATTATGAGGTGACGGTCATCATAATTCTTTAATATTCCTCAGTCCACCTGACGGGGAGCACACCGCTTTTACCGCGACAGCCCCTTTCTCAAGTCAATTTATGCTTAGGCTCTGCCATAGCATATTTTGCGATATTCACGGAATGATCGCCGATACGCTCTAAATTGCTGATGATATTTAAAAAGACTGCCCCATAGCTGCCGTTACATGTTCCTTCATTGAGGCGATGAATATGACCATCCCGCAATTTGGCTTCCATTTCATCAATGACATCATCATATTCCAGAACCTTTTTATATTCCAGAACCTTTTTCGCCAGTTCCACATCATTTTTTTGAAGAGCATCTAAAGAAGCCTGATAAATATCCTGGACATTTGCAAACATCTCCATGAGATCCTTTTGAGCCTCTTCCGAAAATTTAACTTTATTCTCCAAGGCATAGTCTGTAAGTTCGATGAGGTTTACTGAGTGGTCTCCTACCCGTTCCATATCCCCGATAACCTGCAGCACCCGATATCGCTGATCCGACTGTTCCTTGGTCAGGTTCGTTCCGGAGGTGGCTTTCAGAACATACTCGGTGATCTGGTTCTCTAAACGGTCTGTGGCACTTTCCATTTGAATCACATATTGCCGGTTTGCACTCTGCCGCTTAAAGAAATAGTTCATAGCGTTGTCCACAGCTTGTCCGGCCACCTTGCCCATGTGCATGACCTCCCGGCTGGCATTGGCCAAAGCTACAGAAGGATTGCCGAAGAAGCGCCGGTCCAGATATTGAGCATTGGCATCCACAACCACTTCATCCTTCTCCGGGATAAGCTTAGTCACGATAGCCGCTAATACTCCTACAAAGGGCAGTTGCATCAGGGTATTGGTCATATTGAATAAACCATGGGTCTGAGCTATTTTCATTTTGATCGCCAAGGTTTCCCACCCTCCCCCACCGGGAATCAGGAAGGCGATGAAATTCGTAAACTGTTCAACCATTAAGGGAAAAATACCCAAAATCGTGAGGGGCAGGAAGATAAACGTCCCTATAAAATTAAACAAAAAATGAGTGGCAGCCGCCCGACGAGCGGATACGGAAGCACCGATTCCTGCCAGAAGAGCTGTGATGGTGGTTCCGATATTATCCCCAAAGAGGATGGGAACCGCTTGTTGATAAGTCACTACCCCTTGATTGGCCAATTCCTGCAGCACTCCGATGGTAGCGGAGCTGCTTTGGACGATGCAGGTGAATACGGTGCCGATGAGCACACCTAAAAGGGGATTATTATCCACATTGCTCATCAAACCAATAAAGTACGCAGACTCTTTGAGCGGGCCCAGTCCGTCTCCCATAATACTCATACCATAAAAGAGTAAACCAAAGCCTAATAAGACTTGCCCAAAATAGGTAAGTCTTTTGTTCTTAATAAAGAAAAGGATAAGTACACCTACAGCAATAATAGGAAGGGCATAGTCTTCCAACTTGATACCGATGAGATAGGCCGTCACAGTGGTACCAATATTGGCCCCCATAATGATGCCAATGGCTTGCCGCAGGTTTAATAAGCCCGCATTAACAAGGCCTACGGTGAGAACCGTCGTACCGCTGCTGCTTTGAATAAGCCCGGTGACAATAAGTCCGGTAAGCACTCCTCGAAGCGGTGTTTTTGTTCCTTTTTCCAATATGACACGGAGTCTGTCGCCAGCCACTGCCTGCAGCCCATCGGACATAGACTTGATACCGTACAAAAAAAGACCTAAGCCACCAAGGAAGTGAAATAGCATGGTTTGTACATCCATAAACTCAACCTTTCTTAGACAAGCTGTCACGGGTATTATACATGAGTAATTTGGACAAAACCATTAAGGGAATGTTAAATTGTATCCACAGAGAGATCTCAATATTTCGCCAACGGCTTTAAGGTTGGTCCTTCGATGGGATTGCCATCCACATCGTAGCGGGAGCCGTGGCAAGGGCAATCCCAGGACAGCTCTGCATCATTCCACTGGACCTCACAACCCAAATGGGGACAGGTGGTATCCACCCGATGCAGATTCGCCTCAGAATCCATATAAAGCCCCACACGACGGCCATCCATATTGGCAATCACTGCCTCACCGGGTCTTAAGCTATAGATTTCTTTCCCTCTCATCAGCTTTCCCGCAACGAGATCAAAGGCCAGCAAAGAACTATTGGCCATAAAACTTGCTGCGAAATTCAAAGATATTGACCGGGAGGGAGCATAAACCTCTTGCCAGGGGGAAGCTCCTCTTACGATCCGATCCCGGATAATTAAAGCGGCTACCGTACCATGGGTCATTCCCCATTTCCGAAATCCCGTGGCAATCAATAGATTCGGCTTGCTCCTGCTGATTGGCCCAATGTAAGGCAGGTCATCCAAGGTGGTGCAGTCCTGTGTGGACCAATAATAGGGAAATTCCTCTACAGTAAAAAGCCCTTGGGCAAACTCCATGAGATTTTTATAGTGTTCAGTCAGATTTTTCCCATGTCCTGTTCTATGCTTTTCACCAACGATAAGAATTCTCTCTCCATCAGGAATCGGCAATCCCCTCAAGGAACGGGCCGGCTCTTCCGCATTAATGTACATTCCGCCGGGAAATGCCTCCTTTGCTTTAACGACTACAGCATATTCCCTTTCCTGATAAATTCTGGACACGTAAAGGCCAGGTAAAATATTAAATGGATAATGACAAGCCATCACCACATAATCGGCCTTTACCCTGCTGCCTTGCTGGGTTAGCACTATAAAGGGACCATCTCCGCGGATATCCACAGCTTTAGTCTGTTCAAAAATATGCCCCCCCTTTTCCGCGATCTTGCCGGCGAGGGCGAGAAGATATTTGCGAGGATGGAACTGGGCCTGCTGATCAAAGCGCAAAGCTCCCTTGACGGCAAGAGGCAGGTCCAGCTCAGTGACATAATGAGCATCAATCCCGCATTGTTGAGCTGCTTTCATTTCCTTTTCCAGCTTCTCTTTGCTTTTATTCTGTTGAGTGTAGATATAAGCCGGCTGCCGGGTAAAGTCACAGTCAATAGCCTCCCGTTCCACCAGCTTTGCCACGAACTCTATGGCGGATTCATTAGCTTCGGCATATTGTTTTGCTTTTTCCGCTCCCATCTGCCCCAGGAGCTTATCGTAGATAAGCCCGTGCTGGGAGGTGAGCTTGGCAGTGGTATAGGCTGTCGTACCCTGGAGGATGCGGTCTGTTTCCAGTACGGCCACCTTAAGCCCTTCCTGGGTGAGAAGATAAGCTGAGCTGATTCCGGCCATCCCCCCACCGATTACCACAGCATCAACGGAGATATCACCTGTTAAAGAAGGGTAGTTGGTCTTGGGTGTGGAATCCAGCCAAAAAGAGGGTGGCGTGCCCTGGCTTTTATCCAGATAATACTTGCCCTTTGTATGATCAATCTTCATGAATTTAACACTCCCTAAAACCAGAAATTTTAGTATTGACTGCCTTATTTAGGTTACCCCCTTTTTCCGTTATCACTCCTTATTTATTGCCGGTTCTTTGCTCAACCTTCCTCCTCCGGACCTCCGGCATCCACAAGGAAACCCTCAACATCCGTTCCTATGAACAGTTGCTGAGGGTTTTAACTTTGCCTGATTTTTAGAGTTTCACTGATAAATGGGTATCGTATCTCTTGCTATCGATATTCAGATAGATTCCGAACTCACCGGACAATCCTTCTCTGCTGACATAGAACTGGAAATCGTTGTCGTTCTGCTCTTCGAAGGAGACACAAGCCGCTGTGACATCATGAACTTCCGTAGGAATGTTATAGAATTTGGATTGCTCCGCACCCTTTAGTTCAAGGAATACCTGGGAGCCTTCTCTAAAGCTTGCACGAATTGCCAGCCGGTCTTCTTCAAGGATGACATTAAGATTATGCTTCTCCGAAAGCTCTGTTTCGGCATCTTTAAAGTTAACTTTCATGAATTCAGGAGTTACGCCAAAACCACCGAGGAGCTCACCTTTGCCAAGGACGAGGTTGGTCTTTTCATCGTATGGGCTGACCCTTCTCGCTCTGTAATAATTGCCGCCTTGAACTTTCAGCTCGTATTTTAACTGATCATTTTGTACTTCCACGGTGATGGATTCCAAGGTTAAATGGATATGCTCATCTTTGTATTTGTTCAGAAGCATTGCTCCTAAGCCATCGGTGTGCTTGCCTCTGTAAGTAGCGATACCGCCGGAGTGAACCATATAGTGACCTTCGCCGTAATAGTCTACATTGCAGATATAAGGAGAGTAGAATTCGGCCCCTCTTTCCTTACCATACTGCCATACTTGTTCGATCTCCATTTTATCGGTATCGATTCTATAAATTACACCGCGCGAGAAGTTCTGCTCAGGGTCCACACGGGTGGCCTCATTTTTAGAACGGTAGGTTCCGTTATCGAAGAGGAAGACATCGCCGTTGGGCAGGATTCTGGCGGCATGCTGCTCATATTGCCAGTCAAAATCTCCCTTGGTTACATTTTTGAAGAAGTATTTTTGCCATTCTTCCGACCAACCTTCCGGGTCGCCGAGGATCCAGTTCAGTGCTCCGCTATCATAGTCAAAGTTGATGACGGCATCCATATGACGGCCTGACATGGTGATGGAGTTGGTGGGTTTATCATACCACACCGCATTATTGTGGAACCAGTCATGATGATTCCAGTCTCCTGCTTTCCCTTGACCCCTGGGGAGGATTTTCTGCAGATCCCAGGACTTAATAACTGCTCCTGTAGCACGCTCGATTTCGACCACGAAGTCTTCCACGGAATCGTTGAAGTCGTTGTCAGAGGCAGCCAGGATATTGCCGTTTTCCAATTCTACCGCATCATGGTGGTAGCCGCCGGGGAGACGATATTCTTTATAAATCTTTCCACAGAAATCCATTTCCATAACGCCGACGTTATAGTAAGGTTTTTGAACCGTTCTATGAGAGGTGTAGAGCAATCTTCCGTTTTCTAATTTCTTAATATCCCAGCTCTGCAAATTGGTAATGCACCATCTCAGATCTCCGGCATAGTCAAAACCAACTGTTCGTGCCGATTCAATAAGAGGCGTTGTGGTAGAAATCAGCATGAAGTCTTTGCCGAAATACTCTGGTGTGGTCCGGCAATACAAAGCTTTGTTGACATTGAGCTCTTCCACTTCAATTTTAACTTCAGAGGTTTTACCGTTGCTAAGTTTGATCACCACCGTGTTTACATAATCGTCATACAACCCGTAGACCGGTAAAACATGCTCTTTAGCCGCCGCAAAGGTATGGCTGAGATCTCCTTCTATGGCTTTCCCTTTAACTGTGATTTCCGCGGTTGTTTCCTCATCTGTGTTAAAGCAGATGACCGCTGCAAGAGGGTTGATGATATAGGGATTTTTTACTACCAAGGGACTCTCTGCAGTATAGTTCCCCGCTCTGAGTTCTGCTAAAAATCTTTCCTCAGACTCAGCCTGCAAGGTAATAAGGTGTTTTTCGGTATTCAAGTATGTTCTCAAAACTTCCACTCCTTACTAATGAAAAATTCAAACAAATTAAACTTAAATTTAAACTTCCTTAGGAATTGAATAGTTAGGCTTATGGCACTTGCACTCTCTGGCACAATTATATAATAATTATTTTCTTTTTCTATCAATACTTTTTTGTTCTCTTCAACAACAATTAATTGTACTTGTATTTTCCTTATAAAACCTATAACGGCTTTTTATGATGACTATAACCAATATAAAATTTACAGCGGTATGTTATTCTGTTATTCTCAAAGAGAAAGTTAGGATTTTCACTTGCACTTGCTCTCTTAAGTTCTCTTACTATTTATATGGGATACGCTTGCCTAAGCAATTTCAGAGATTTTATGGGCTCTTGCTTATGCGGCGATTTACTGAGAGGAGTTTATTCTTTATGGCAAATGCAGAAACCCAAACAATGAATTTGGATCCCAGAACACCTCTGTTTACAAAAGCCGATAGGATGATGTATATACACAGCGCCATCGGTTTTGCTATTATGGCAATCTTTTGGCTGGCACCGGCCGCTGCTCCCCTCACTCCTATAGGAATGAAATTAGTCGGTATCTTTCTGGGCATGGTCTATCTATGGTCAACCGTCAGCTGTTTATGGCCCAGTGTTCTCGGTCTCTTCCTTATTGGCTTAAGCGGCTTTGCCGGCCAAGGATTTGCCGGTATGAAAGCCGTTGTGTTAACCGGCTTTGGTAATGACACCGTTGTCATGATGCTTTTCATTATGGTTCTGTTTGGAGCTATGGATGAAGTAGGGTGCACTCAATACATTGCTCGCTGGTTTTTGACTCGAAAGATCATCACCGGCCGGCCTTTTGCCTTTTTAGCTGTATTCTACCTTGGATGTTATGTACTTTCCACCTTGGTTTCACCTATTACATCCTTGTTGCTGCTCTGGCCGGTTTCACTGAAAATCATGAAAACCTTAGGTGTCGAGCGCACAGATAAGATCTGGCCTATATTCTTTGTGGGAATGTTCTTCATTTCTGCTATAGGTATGCCTTTCTTCCCCTTCCTAAGCGCTCAGCTCGTAGTTTTAAGCGCTTTCGATGCCATGACCAAAGGAACCATGCCTGTTCCTTATCTCCCCTATATGGCCTTAAACTTTATCATGTCCATGCTCCTGATCGTCACCTTTCTTGGGGCGGTAAAGTTCATCTTCAGACCTGATATAAGTAAGCTGAAGGCTATTGACGCGGAAAGAATCGCCGAACAGGAAAAGCTCCCTCCCATGAATATCCAGCAAAAAATTATGATGGCTGTTTTACCTACCTTCATTCTCATGCTGCTGGCTCCCAGCTTTTTGCCCAAATCTCTGGCAATTGTGAAACTCCTGGGCAGCTTGGGTACTATTGGTGTGGCAATGTTCTGGATTGCTATCCTCTGCTTTATCAGGATCGGCGGCAAGCCGATTATTAACTTTAAAGAAGTGGCTTACAGACAATTGTCATGGGACGTCTTCTTCCTCGTTGCCGCAGCGGTCTATGCTGCTAATGCCATTTCCCATGAGTCTACAGGCGTTAACGCTTTTGTCATCCAGCTCCTTAACCCCATTCTAGGGGATGCTTCCGAAATGGTTTTTGTGGCTATTTTATTCACTGCTGCCATCGTATTGACGAATTTCGCCAACAATGCCGCTATGGCTATCATCTTAATGCCGATTATTCTCGCCTTCTGCGGCCAGTTAGGCCTGCCTCCTATCCCCATCGCTATGGGCGTTACACAATTGGTTTTCCTCGCCATGCTTACTCCTGCTGCTTGCCCTCATGCCAGTATGATGTTTGGGCGTAAAGACATTTATGAGGTCAAAGATATTATGAAATATGGATTCCCCATGGTCACTATCGGTTTATTATATTTCATTTTTATCGGTTATCCTTTAGCTAAATTCCTCTTCGGTGCTTAAACCTAACAGAGATCTAAAAAGCCCTAAGCAAAGCATTTTAATATGCTGCCTTAGGGCTTTTTCTTTTCAAATAGAATTTTGGAGATAATTTCTTTTATATTTTAAGGTTTTAAAATTGATTATAGATGAAATTTACCTCATTGGCTTCCGCCAAGACATACACCACTATGATACCCAGGATGATCGCAGTATAAAGCAGGCTTTCACCGAGCATAGGCAAGAATCGCTTCATTGACTTCCACCCACCCTTTCCACCCCAGATGCATGGTATCCCGCAGAAAATAGGGATCATATTCGTGATCGGAAAAATCCGCAAACTCATATCCGGCCTTGGTAACGAGCTGCTTCACTTTTTCATAGTATTGAGCTCTGTCCTGCCGAGGGAATCCGCAATAATCATACCAGAGTCCGTTGACCGGAATACTGACGAATAAGGGTTCAATCTCCAATTCCTGACACAGTGAAAGCAACAACTCTAAATCCCCATACTCAGGGGACTCCAGATAAGACTGGTCGTGCATAGAGTCTTTATAGTTGGGAAGCTTTTCCTTCAAATAGTCATTAAAATAGCCGTTGTCGATTCCAAATTGATTGTTATCTGAACGGGCTTTCCCCACCTCCTGGGCACGTTTCTTTTCCGCTTCCCAATCGATCTTTACGGTGGACCGCTCTATGGCCGGTTTCATATTACTTTTATCCTTCCCCTTAAGAGGAGACTCTTCCACAAGGGTTCGGTAGCCCTGGACATGGTCCTTGGTTGATAACAGAGCCTCTTTTAATCTATAGTAGGGTTGCAGCGCGCCAAGGGAGATCTGAGCTTGCTCAGCATCATTGGCTGAGAGATAAGATAGAATCCGCATATCCATGCTTTCATCCTGGGCTAATAAGGAATCCACCCGTTGAGCAGTTAAACGTTTTAACTGGGGACTGATCTCTTCATTGTTTAAAAAAGTCAGATACTGCTGTTGGGAAAAATTCTTCTGGAAATCGTCAGAAGTTATCCCTGTTTTGCTGAACCACTGAGGAGAGAGAAAGAACACAATCTTCTCTCCTTTTAGAGAATCACCTAAAGCACCGAAATTAATCAGATGAATCAAGCTTTGGCAATATCCTCTGCCAATCAGGTTATAGTAGACTCCTTCGTATTGTCCCGCAAAGAAGTTTACCGGCTGAAAGGGATCGGTTGACCCGCTCAATTCTGAAGACCCATAAACCGGGATGCTGCCGCCCTTTTCCAGCCCGACCCTTTGCAGAATCAGACCTTGGTTCTTCTGAATGTTTAATTTGTAGCCAAAAGACGGATCGTAATTATCAGCAATTTTGGAGACCAGAATTTCGTTGCCGCCCCAAACAACAAGACATGAAATAACTAAAGCTAAAACTATGGGGAGAAACCTTTTCATCCAGCAACCCTCTTGCTGAAGGCGGCGATGATTTTAGCCGGTGTGTCAATATCTGTTCTTTCGATCTCTGTAGGTTCAATTTTGATCCCCAGCTCTTCTGCACCCACTAAAAGTTCAATCACTCCTAAAGAGTCTAAGATTCCAGCTTCAAAAAGATTCATATCCCGTTCATTTCGCACCTCGTCGGTGCCGCATACCCGTTCCAACAGACTTAAAATCTTTTCTTCCATCGTTAAGCTACTCCTTTAAAATTTTATTAAATTATTTAAATAAATACCCCGAGAAGATCAAGAAGCCAAAGCAAACCAGATGAAATGTAACCAAAGTAGATGCCCCAATCCACAGGGGAGTGTTCTTATACTTCTTATAGAGAGCACTATGCCTCTGAAAGTAGTCCGTACCCACAATCAAGCCCCCGTGGTAAAGTCCATAGAGAAGGTAATGTATTTCTGTACCATGCCAAATTCCCATAGTTCCCATGGTTAATAGATAGCCAAGATAGGAAGCAGTGTATCGGTTCTTAAAGCGTTTTTTCTTCATGGAAGCCATGACAAAGCGTGTGTAAAGATAGTCTCTGAACCAAAAAGACAGGGTCATATGCCAGCGGTTCCAAAAGTCTTTAATATCCTTGCTTATAAAGGGCTTGTCGAAATTCTCCGGGGTTTTGACTCCCAGGATATAGCTTATCCCAATGGCCATCAGGCTATATCCCGCAAAATCAAAGAACAAATAGAAGCTGTACCCATACATATAATTTACGGTTTCCGCCAGTCCATGGGCTTCTGTGGGGATTTTACTCAACCAGTAGGTGTAGATACTATTCCCCAGAATAAACTTATAACCCGCGCCAAGGAGCAGCTTACGCAGTCCCTGATAGACCCTATGGAGATATTCATGGCGAGGAATGCTCTGATTGACTTCAGACAGGAATCTTCTCGATCGATCAATCGGCCCGGAACTCAGGGTTGGAAAAAACAAGAGAAAATACGTAAAGTCCACTAGTTTTACTTCCTTAATAAGGCCATCGCTTATTTCCAGAAGCATCTGAATGACTTTAAAGGTAAGATAAGAGATTCCCAAAAAACCCAGAAGCCTATCTGTAAAGAGGTGACCCCATTTGGATAAAGCCAGCGGAATTAAGGCTAAGAGGATGGTCAGCCATAAAATCCATCTCTGAGGGTACTTTGGCCTCAGAAGACTATATCCTTTAACAAGAAAGAGTTCCCCCAGGTAAAATAATACCAGCAAAAAAAGCTGAAGCTTAGAATCTGAGAAAAGCAGGCCGATGATGAGCAAAGAGGCTGCCAGCCCATAAAGTTTAAGAGGTTTTTCCATGACCCCTAAGCAGATGCCGGGAAGCAAAATCAGCCCGATGATATAAAAGAAAAAAAGATTACTATACGGAATCACTGAAATTCCTCCATAAGTGCAGCCCGGTTCACTTTGCCATTGACCGTCATCGGCAAAGAATCCCTAAACATGATTTTCCTTGGAATCATATAGTCCGGCAGATAGTTTTTTAATTCAGCTTTGATCATCTGCCCTATCTCAAACTCCCTTTTATCGAGCTTTTTGTTCGGAACGACTACTCCTGCCAGATAGTGAACCCGCCCGTCTTTTTTAATGGGCAGGACGATGGCATTGGCAACCCCTTCCACCTTGCGCAGGTTATTTTCAATATCCTCTAGCTCAATGCGATAGCCATTCAGCTTGATCTGAAAGTCGATTCTCCCTCCATAATGAAGAAGACCTTCTTTCAGATAGCCCTCATCCCCCGTCCGGTAGCACCGTTTCACATCCCCGTCCCAGGATCGGGCGAAAAATGCCTTATCTGTCATTTCTTCATTGCGATAGTAGCCCGGGCTTACACTAGCCCCCAGGATGACGATTTCACCCTGGCTCCCTTCCTCCTGAGGAACCCCTTCCGAATCCACGATGAGAAGGCGACAATCCTCCTTAACCCTTCCTACCGGCAGAGGCTCCTTCCTGGCGCACATCTCCAAATCCACTATAAGAGCTGTCACCGCTACGGTCGCTTCCGTGGGACCGTATGAATTGATAACCTTCCCTTGAGGAAATCGCCGGTATAATTTTTCCGCACATTGATTGCTCAAGGTCTCTCCACAAAACATAAACACTTTCAGGTCAGGAAGAAGTTCGTCATTGAAGCTGGAGTCTCCCAGGCACATCTCGGCAAAGGATGGCGTAGAGACCCATACCGTTAGCCCAGATTGCTTGAAATGGGCGAAGAGCTCCTTAGGTTCAGCGATCATGGCCTTATCAATACTATAGAGGGTAGAACCGGAAGTGAGGGCCAGATAGAGATCCATCACCGACAGATCAAAGGAAAAGGGAGCCTGGTTCAGGAACACCTCAGCCTCAGGAAACCGCCCTACTCCCACACCCCAATGTACAAAACTCTCCAGATTTGCCAGGGTTATCTGAACCCCTTTGGGTTTTCCTGTGCTTCCTGAAGTGTAGATAATATAATAGGTTTCATGATCTTTTACTTGATAATCTTTAGATGGAGACTTGCCTAAATAGGACCGGATCAACCGGCTAATCGCATCTGATCGGATCGTCCTGATCCCTTCCCGCTCCGGGCTCTCGCCAGGGGAGAGAATCAATCGGGTCCGGGAGCTCTGAATAATGTCTTCTATTCGTTGGCTGGGCAGAGAAAAATCCACAGGAATATAGGCATGTCCGGATTTTACACAAGCCAAAAAACAAATGAGCATTTCATGCTGCTTATGACCGTAAACAACAATGGGCGTTCTGTCGTCTTTCAATGTTTCAATCAAGTAACAGGCCAAAGCATCGGACGCTTCTTTTAACTGTCTATAGGTAAGCCTGCTCTCCCTATAATGATGCGCCACTCGATCAGGACAGCTTTCAGCATAGCTGTCTATTCTGGATATGAGATTCACTTCTAATCCTCCACTCAATGCAAAGGTGTACCTTCCTATCCTACCACGAATTTGCTCATTTGCAACTACCGGTTTTAAGTCACCTTATCCCTTAGCCCAGGCGGTTTTAGGAATACTTCAACTGCTCATCAGGAATGGCTTTCAGCCCTTCTGTTTGCTATACTTATCTTATTGTTTACTACTTTATCCAGTTGCGCCGACCTTTAAAAGATTAAAGGCACCCAAATGTAATTTTCCTGAGTGTTCTATATCCGCAGAAAGGAATGACCGGCAAATGAATTAAGCCAAATTCGACACTGGTGTCGACTTTGAACCAATTAGGTGTATGACGGGATGCGCCAAGCATAGTTCATTTTGCGAACAAGGTCAGGAGTGTAATGCTCTTGACCTTTCTCTTTTGCTCGTTGGATTACCTTTGCTTTCTTTTCTTTAGCTTTTCGGGTTGTGTATTGGAATGGAGACATTGACAACAGCAATTGCTGTGGATTAGCAAATAAGGATAATGAAACCAGGCTATCTTCCTTATATCATATATATTAGACAAGCTGTATCATTAAAGGAGGTTTAGTTATGCAGAGAAACAAGGACGTTTATGTAAGCAATTCGAAAAGAAATCAGGCGCTCCGGTTAATTTCTCATATTGCCAGGGAGATGGAAAATGTTCTGAATCAGTCGCCCCATGGAGATTGGGCACAAGTGATTGGCCCTTTACGTCAAGTCATCGATGCTAATATAGGGGATAACGAGTTTCTCGTCATCAATAGCTTAGAGGGGCAAGCTTTAGTCCATTCCAACCGCTTTCGCGAAGGTAACTTTGTTACAAAAGGAGAATTGGGGATCTTAGGCACAACGAAACCTGTATCACAAATTTATCATCGTGACACTGGTGAAATCCTGCTTGATGTTATCTGTCCAATCTACATAAAAGGCGAACATCGTTACGTGGCTCGCATGGGCATCCCCCTTCAAAAAAACAAACTCTCCTATAACTTTGCACTTAGCTCAATTCCTCTATTCGTTCTAGGGTTAGGTTGGTCATGGAGTTCCCCCTCCCTAATATCCATCGGAGTTACCCTGGGTGCCTTCACCTTATGGGCTGCTTATTCCTATATCTTTCACCATAAAATTATCTCAACCCTCAATGAGATCTTCAGAGTTACCAAGTCCATTACCCGAGGTAATCTAACAAATTCTGCAGCAATAAAAACAACCAATGAACTCTCTACCCTGTCCTACGAAGTAAACAAGGTGAATAATGGCATCAAGTCGATTATTGCAAACATCACTACTATCTCCCAAAAATCCCATGAAATCAGTAACTCCCAAGCTGCTCACACCAAAACTCTTGCCGAGAGTTATGAACAATTAGCCGCTCTTTTCCAAGAATTCAGTGCCGGGTCAGTTGAACAAATCGATGGAATGAAAAGAGCCTCTGAACAAGTTCTAGAGATCCAGGCTGCTTCGGAACGAATTCGCTATAGCACCCAAGAGGTTCAAATATCCTCCAATTCCGCACGACAAGTAAGTCAAGATGGACTACGTGCTGTTGAAGATATTATCCAGGAGATGGAAGTCATTTCGTCATCAACTTATAAAGCCAATACCTCTATTCAAAGCCTTGAGGAGCAAGCCCTGAAGATTGGCGAAATTGTTTCCATCATCAACAGTATTTCTGGTCAGACAAACCTTTTGGCTCTTAATGCGGCTATTGAAGCTGCCCGTGCAGGTGAGCACGGGCGTGGTTTCTCTGTGGTAGCTGATGAAATCAGAAAATTAGCTAGTGATTCCGCAGAATCCGCTCATCAAATTATGGAGCTTATACATAGTGTTCAGGACATGATTGGCTCTGCTTCTAACGATATGAGCAGAGGGTTGGTAGAAGTCGAAAATGGCAAAATCATTATCAGACAAGCCGGAGATGCTATCCATTCACTGGATCAAGTTATTCAAGGTACCGGGGAAAAAATTCAAGCTAATATTAATAACGTCGATCAACTCCTGCTTCAAAGCAAAAACTTAGCCGAAGTCCAAAGTAACGCTGTTTCCATAGCTTCCCAATTTTCCCTGGCTGCTCAACAAGCGGCCACCACGATGGATGGGCAAATGCAGTCCACTCAACAAGTTGCTTCTATGGCAAAAGATTTAGCCGAGGCGTCAGAACAATTAGACAACTTTATCAAGCGTTTTACTTTATAGTATGGCCTTGCAAGAAACAAACATGGGGACTGTTCTCTTGTCCAATGTAACAGTGCATTTTCTTGTTCACCAAATCCATATGAGGATGTTCCCAGAACCACTGACCAATTCAGGCGAAATTCCTACTTGCATAGCTCCCAGCCCCCGATCACCGGGGAGATCATCAAAATCCGGTCCCAAACAAGCTTCCTAAAGTGCCGGCAACTTCTGACACCATTCCCGCAGCTGACATGACCTGGGAAATATGAAGCAGTAGTCGAAACTGCAAACAGATGCTACCTCTCTGGTATGTTTTTTCCACAAGGAAAAAGCTAAAATCCCTACCCACGAAAACTCAAATGCTTGCCTCCAAATTATGCACCAGTGCACAATTTGAACTAAAACAAAGAGACCATCGTAATCGATGGTCTCCTGCACTACCTGGCAACGACTTACTTT
>VSSQ01000162.1_pt1 | contig 86405 bp, 78 predicted proteins | sample 4763081 | NCBI WGS metagenome assembly VSSQ01 (sample SAMN12137344, study PRJNA551015) | bioreactor metagenome | isolation source: SDC9 anaerobic chlorinated ethene degrading culture | place: USA: Knoxville, Tennesee | collected 2015-01-01
CTTTAAGCTTTACGGAACCCCCCGCCTAGCGGGGGGTTTTCTACATACAAAAAAATGGCCGGGATGTTCCCGGCCATTGTGCTTTTTGTGGGGTCAGGTGAATGTCCCTTGCCGCCGATATCAGCCTGCCTTGCGTGGATTGGCGGACAGCCTGTCCAGCAGGCGGTCGTAATAGGGATCATCCTGCTCAATCTGCATGGGCCGCTGAAAGCGCATTTTGGCCCGCGTGACCATAAAGCGCACCCTTTGCATCTGGCGCACTCGTTCCTGCTCGTCCTCGCACTGCTCCAGCAGATCAACAAGCCTGTTCAGTTCCTTGCGCTCCTCAAGCTCCGGCGGCAGGCAGCCAGCATTGCGCAGTATCTTGTAGGCCATGCGCATATCTTCCGGCACATGGCTCAGGTCTTCAATTTCAAGAGGTTTGCCAGCGCCGGGCAGATTGTCAAAGGCCCCCTGCGACAGGGCTTCCTCAATGCGGCGTTCCGCCACAAGCTGGATGACAGACCAGGGATTGGCGTCACTCATGGGCATCCTCGTCCGGCGGCAAGGCGTCTGTTTGCGGGGCAGATTCCGGGCTGTCGCTCCACAGTTTTTTCCATTCCATAAGCAGGCGCAGGGCGTCCAGCGGGCTGAGTTCGTCAGGATTAAGCTCGCGCAGCAGCAGAACAAGCGGGTGTTCCGAGCGCGGCGGCGCAGCGGCAATTTCCGGCAGTTCCGGCTCTTTTTTTGCTGGCTCCGGCAGACTCAGGCCCGGCAGAGACACCGCAGAAACCACGGTTTTTCTGGCGTTGTCGCGCCCACGCTCAAGCCCCTGCAAAATGGCTCTGGCCCGCTGCACCACGGGGCCGGGCACACCCGCAAGGCGGGCCACCTCCACGCCGTAGCTGCGGTCCGAAGGGCCGGGAACCAGCTTGTGCAGAAAGAGAATGTCGTTGTTGTATTCGCGGATGGCGATGTTCATGGTGAACACGCCCGCAATGCGGCCTTCCAGCGCGGTCAGTTCGTGGTAGTGGGTGGCAAAGAGGGTGCGCAGGTCGCCGCCAGCCCGCTTTGCGAGGTCTTCCACCACGGCCCAGGCCAGGGCAACGCCGTCATAGGTGCTGGTGCCCCGGCCAATTTCGTCCAGAATCACAAGGCTGCGGCGGGTGGCCTGACGCAGAATGCGGGCCGTTTCCATCATTTCCACCATAAAGGTGCTCTGGCCCTGGGCGAGGTTGTCTGATGCGCCCACGCGCGAAAACAGTCGGTCTACCAGCCCAAGGCGGGCGGCGCTGGCAGGAACCATGGAACCCATCTGCGCCAGCAGGCTGATGATGGCAACTTGCCGCAGCACGGTGGATTTACCCGCCATGTTGGGGCCTGTGAGCAGGCACAGGCGGCGACCGGCATCAAGGCGAAAGTCGTTGGGCACAAAGTTGGCGCGGCCAAGCATGGCTTCAACCACAGGATGCCGCCCTTCGCGGATGTCCAGATTGGCCTCCGCGTCAAGCTCCGGCCTGCACCAGTTGTTGGTGCGGCCCACCTGCGCAAGGCTCTGCCAGTAATCGAGCTGGGCAACCATATCCGCCGCGTGGATGATGCGTTCGCGCTGGGCGGCCATGTGGGTGCGCAAATCCTGAAACAGCGAGTATTCCAGCGTCTTGCGCTTGTCTGCGGCAGAGAGAAGCTCTTCTTCAAGCTCTTTCAGCTCCACAGTGGTGAAGCGCTCGGCATTGGCAAGGCTCTGGCGGCGGATAAAATGGAAGGGCGCAGGGCCGCTGTGGGCCGCGCGCGTAAGCTCGTAATAATAGCCGAACACACGGTTAAAGCCCAGCTTGAGCTTGCTGATGCCCGTTTTTTCCTGTTCCTCGGCCAGCATGTTCTGGAGCTTCTGTTCGCCATGTTCCGCCAGATCAAGCAGGCGGTCAAGTTCCGCATTATAGCCGGTTTTGAACAGGCCGCCCTCGGTAATGACCGCAGGGGGGCTGTCCACGAGGGCGCTTTGCAGCAGGGCCGCGCAGTCTTGCATGTTGTCCCACGACTTGACCACATCGGCAACGCTCTTGGGCATCTGACCCGCAGGAGCGGAAGTTGTGTCAGAGTTCGCTCCGGAAGGCGTTCCAGCCGCTTGCAGGGCGGCATACACATCCGGCAGGGCCGCAAGGCTGTTGCGCAGGGCAATAAAATCACGCGGCGCGCCCTGATTCAGGCTGATGCGCGTGGAGAGGCGCTCCAGATCGTAGACATTTTTCAAAGCCTCGCGCAGTGCGGCGCGGCGGGCATCGTCCGCATGAAAAAAGGCCACCGCGTCCTGAACGCGGGTGATGGGGCCAAGCTCGCGCCAGGGGTGGCGGAGCATGTCTTCAAGCAGCCTGCCGCCCATGGGAGTCATGGTGTCGTCCAGCACATGGCGCAGGGTGCCCTTGCCCTTGCGGCCATTGAGGCGGCAGAAAATTTCAAGGTTGCGCTCGGTCACATCGTCAATGAGCAGACGGCGGCCAAGATCAAGGGGGGTAAAGGGCATGAGGTGGTCGGGGTTGCGCATCTGCGTCTGGCTCAGATAAACCAGCAGCGCGCCGCAAGCCCGCATGAGTTCCGGCTTGCCTTCCAGCCCAAGAGCACCTGCCTCGCGTACCCCCTGAGCGGCTATAACGCGCTCTGTGGCGCGCTTAAGGTCAAACTGGGGCGCAGGCATGCGCACAAGCCTTATGCCTTCCAGAATGCAACGTTGGGGCGGCTCGACCCCTTCCGGCACCAGCAGCTCGCGCGGGGCGAGTTTTTGCGCCCACTGCCACAGTTCGGCCTCGCGCTTGAACTCGACGCCTGACCACTGACCCGTGGAAATATCTGCCCAGGCAAGGCCGCCAGCCCCCCCCGAGGCGGAAGGGCACAGCGCACCCAAAAAGTTATGGCTCTTGCTGGCGAGGTTGGCGTCTTCCAGCACTGTGCCTGGCGTGATAACGCGCGTAACGGCCCTTTTGACCAGCCCCTTGGCGGCCTTTGGGTCTTCTGTCTGGTCGCAGATGGCAACGTGGTAGCCCTTGTCGATGAGCTGGGCCACGTAGCCCTCCACCGCATGCCACGGCACGCCGCACATTGGGATGGGGTTTTCTGCGTCCCTGCTGCGGCTGGTGAGGGCAATCTGAAGTTCACGGGCCGCAACCTTGGCGTCTTCAAGAAACAGTTCATAAAAGTCGCCCATACGGTAGAACAGCAGGGCATCGGGGTGTTCGGCCTTGATGCCCATGTACTGTTCAAACATGGGAGTTAGTTTTACGGGGGCTTCTGACATAATAATTCTTGGTGTGATGGTGACGGTTGCGGCTTACCGCAGCCATAAAAAAATTGTGGCGCTGCCCAGACCCTCAGCCGAACAGCGCCACAAAGCGGATTGAGAAAAGTCTAGTGCTGCTTGTCAGGATCCGGAACCAGTGATTCTTCGGCGGCAACAGCAGTTGCGGCAGCGGGGGCCACAGGAGCGGGCTGGGCTTCGGCCTTGCCGTTCTTGCTCAAGAACTGCGCACGGGCTGTGTCTGCGCCAAGCTTTTTCTTGGTCTTTTCCAGTTCGCGCTCAAGGCTGCTGATCTGCCATTTTTGCTTCATCAGGCGGGCGGTCAGATTGACCTTGTCCCACACCAGAAAGCCCAGAGTCATCAAGGCGCCACAGGCGAAGGCCGCGATGACCAGAAAATAAAAGGGCAGGGCGATGGAAGACATGGCGGGAATAAAGAACAGGTTGAGCGTGAGCACCATGCTCTGGGAGAGCGCACCCTGGTTCTGAAAAAAGAACACAAGGGCGAGGAAAAAGAGAATGGCGAGCAAAAATACTTTGATATACCGCATAGACATACTCCTCAGGCTAAATAAAGCTATCTCAAAAAAACTTCACGGGCTTTTTGAGAATGCCGCATCGCCCAAGAGGGCACAGCATCGCGCTCTCCAGCCGGTCTTTGTCGCCCCCTGCGAAAAAGACAATCCCCGCCACAAGGTCATGCAGCCCTTACGAGCCGCAACCTTCCTGCCCGGGCGTGGAAGCGGCGCGGTCTTGCTTGCCATTGGCCGCGCCATTCGTGAAATACGGTTTCAGTGCCGCATAGGTGCGGCTCAAGTGTTCGGGCATGGTGCGCACTTCGTCAAACACTGCCATGAATGAAGAGTCGCCCGTCCAGCGCGGCACCAGGTGAAAGTGCAGATGTTCGCGAATGCCCGCGCCCGCTGCCTGCCCCTGGTTCAGGCCGATATTGATGCCTTCACAGTTAAAGTGCTGCTTTAAGATTACCGTGCACTGCTGTAAAAGATCCATGATTTCATGGGTTTCTTCCGGCTTGAGGTCAGCCAGCAGCATAACGTGCCGGTATGGGCACACCATGATGTGCCCGTTATTATACGGGAACTTGTTCATGATGACAAAGGCCATACGGCCTCTGTGCAGTACCAGGCGCTGCTCGTCATCCGCCGTATGCTCGGGGAGGCAGAACACGCAGGAGTCTGGCTTGGGGCCAAGAATGTACTCAATGCGCCATGGAGCCCATAGTTGTTTCATAGTTGGTTTGTATACACCTCTTATAAACGCTGGGCAAGTGAAGAATTCCTACTGGTTTGTTCTTCATTCCCATTGCCTGATTTTGCGCCAATACTGCACACGAGGCTGCGAGCCAGGTCCATCTGTTGCTCTGGCGTTGCAGCAGTGCCGTCAAGCTTGGCAGCAAGCACGGCGTCCAGAATGCGCCCAAAGGCGGGGCCGGGTTCCAGCCCCATGATGCGCAGGTCTTCGCCGCTCACATCCGTTTTTTCTTTGCGCCACTGGGTAATGTAGCGCGAAAGGTTTTTTTGCAGGGCGGCGTCGCTTGTGTCTGCCATAAGGTAGAGCAGGCATTCGAGCGAGAGGGGGCGTAGCAGGGCGCACAGGGCGCTGATGCTCTCCTTGCCTGCCTCATGGTCTTTTTGCCACGGTTCCAGCTTGCCGCGCACCACGCGCATGTGCTCGCGCTGGCGCAGAATGTCGGCCCGCCGGGGTTCGGGCAGGCCCATGCGCTGATAGTGATTTGCCGTATCGGCATAGCTCATGTTGTGGTTGAGGGCCAGAAAGAAGGCCAGCCAGGGTTGGGCTGCCTCTTCAAAATACAGCAGTCTGTACCACGTGAGCGTTTCCTGAAGCCGCAGCAGCAGGTTTTTGCGCGTGGGATTAAGCGACAGCAGGGGAGAAACCGCCTCCAGCACGCCAAGTTGGTCAAGACGCGCAATGCAGGCTGAAGGGTCGTCCTCATCGCAAATATGCTGAAATTCGTGGAACAGCCGAAAGCCCGAGAGCTTGTCCATGAGCTTGAGTTTGAGGGCGTTCTTGATGAGTTTTTCCGTACCTGCCCCGATATGGAAGTTATAGCGCTGCTCAAAGCGCACAGCCCTGAGGCAGCGGGTGGGGTCTTCCACAAAGCTCAGGGTGTGCAGCACCCTGATGACGCGCTCCTTGATGTCGCGTTGCCCGCCGAAAAAATCCACCAACTGGCCGAACGGCTCGCAATCAAGCCGCACAGCCAGCGCGTTGATGGAAAAATCGCGGCGGAACAGATCCATCTTGATGGACGAAAGCTCAACCGTGGGCAGGGCCGCTGGGTATTCATAGTATTCAAGGCGCGCCGTGGCTACGTCGATGCGGGCTTCTGCCCCTGCGGCATCGGTGTAAATGACCACCGAGGTGAGGAACTTCTGGTGCTCGCGCACCCGCCCGTTGAGTTCTTTTGCCAGCGCCCGCGCAAGTGCTATGCCATTGCCCTCCACCACCAGATCAATATCCTGGTTGGGGCGCTGGAGCAGAAGGTCGCGCACAAAGCCGCCCACGGCATAGACCGGCAGCCCAAGCTCTCTGCCCAGCCTGCCCGCAAGGTGCAGCATATTGCGGCTGGCAAGGGGCAGTCTGTCCTGTATGAGCTTGCCAAGGTTGCGCTCCTTGCCGCCGGTGATGCGCGGTTCCGGCATATGGCCCGGCTCCTGCGCAAAAACATTGATAAGGTCGGTACGCGTGACCACGCCGATAACCTTGTCGTCTTCCACAATGGGCACAAGGCGCTGGCGGCCTCCCACGATGGTGGTGGTCAGATCCTTGAGCGTTGCATCCGGCGGCAGTGTGGTGATTCTGCGGCTCATGTAGTCTTCAACCGTGGATGCGCCAAGACCGTGGGCGCTGGCCCGCGAGGCCGTGAGGGCATCCAGCAGGCCGATGCACTGGCGGGTATCGGGCATGAAGACCGGCACGGCCTTGAGCCCGAAGTGGAGCATGAGTTCATCCGCCTCATGAATGGTGGCGGTGGCCTCAATGCCCACTGCTGGCGAAGACATATATTCGCGCGCGGTTTTATCGGGGTAAGCCTGGGCGTAGAGGTGGCGCAAAATTACATCGCGTACCTCGTGCACTGTCATGGAGCGCACCGAGGCCGAAGCCGCGTAGGCATGCCCGCCGCCGCCAAGGGCCGCGCAGATGTCGCCAACGTTGATGGCCTCGTTACGGCTGCGGGCCACCACCTGAATACGGTCGTCCATAAGCCCGATGGCAAACAGCACCGGGAATTTTTCCATTTCCATAAGGCGGTGGGCCAGATAGGCGAAATCACCCAGATAATGCTCCATGGCCGCTTCTGAAAGCGTTACCTGAACATTGTTGATGTTGTACGTCTGGGTGGATTCCAGCAGGCTGTTCAGGGCCTGAATGTGCAGGCTCGTGAGCTCGTGGGCCGCCAGAGCGTCGATGCGGTTCACATCCATGCCCTGCCCGAGCAGCCATGCCGCCGCCATAAAATCGGCCTGCGTGGTTGAAGAGTAGGTGAAAGAGCCGGTATCGCCATAAATGCCAAGACCCAGCAGGGTGGCATCGTCCGCGCTGAGGCTGAGGCCCCGCTGCGAAATGGCCTGCACAATGAGGCTTGTGACAGAGCCGATGTGCGCCATGTGCGTGTGCGGGCTTGTGATGTCGTCCGTGGAATCCGGGTGGTGATCCCACAGTTCCACGGTTACGTCATCACGGTCGAGCAGTTGGGCCACATGGCTTATGCGGCCACGCTGGCGGGTATCCACAACCACAAGGCGGGTTATGGAATCCCACGGAATGGCCGGAGTTTCCACAATGCCCAGCGCCATCGTATCCAGCCCGGCAATGAGTTTTTGCAGGCCGCGTTCCTGCGTGCCGGGAAAGAGCAGCACATGCGGGGAGTAAAGAAATCGGGCCGCCAGCATGGCCGCAAAAGCGTCAAAATCTGCATTGGCGTGGCAGGTGATGAGCGTTGTCCCGGCTGGATGCTGCAACGTAGTGGCCACAGAAGCGGACGCCGCCTGTACGGGGGGAGCCTGTTCGACTGTGGTTTGGGCGGGTGCCGCCTGTGGGGTCGTTTCCGGCGCGGGGATCACTGGCGGCTCCGGGGGTGGAATTGATGGTGTATGCCGCGCAGGCGTTCGGCCTGCACATGGGTATAAATTTCTGTGGCGCTTATGTCGGCATGGCCAAGCAGCATCTGCACGGCGCGCAGGTCAGCGCCGCCCTCGAGCAGGTGCGTGGCAAAGGAGTGCCTGAACGTATGCGGCGAAATGGCGCGGCGGATGCCAGCCTCAAGCGCATATTTTTTAACCATTTTCCACACGTACTGGCGCGTCAGGGCGCGGCCCGATCGGTTGACGAAAAGCTGGTTGCCTGTGGGCGCAAAAAGAGGCCTGCATGCGCTGATATAGTCTGCCAGCATTTGCTGCATCAGGTCGTGCAGGGGCACCAGCCTTTCCTTGGAGCCCTTGCCAAAAACGCGCACTAGGCCGCGTTGCAGGTCAAGATCCGGCACGCACATGGTGCACAGCTCAGAAACGCGCAAGCCTGCAGCGTACAGAAGCTCAAGCATGCAGCGGTCGCGCCTGCCGCTTTTGTCGCGCAGGTCTGGCTGGGCAAGCAGGGATTCCACTTCGTCTCTGGTCAGCACCTCCGGCAGATGTTGGGGCAATTTGGGGTTTTCCAGCAATTCAGCCGGGTTTTTACGCAGTCTGCCTTCTTCAACGGCAAAGGCAAAAAACGCCCGCAGGGCGGAAAGTCGCCGTGCAAGGGTACGCCCCGTGTTCTGCCGCGCGCGTAGCCAGGCAAGATACAGAAAAATCTCCTGCTCATCGGGGTCGGGCAGGGATTCTTCCGCCGCGCCCTGGCCTAGCTCCTGCCGATACAGAAAAAAACTCTCAATATCCTGCCCGTAGGCTTCAACCGTATTGGGCGAAAGGCCGCGCTGGGCCAGCAAAAAATCCCGCCACAGGGGTAAAAGGGTTGCCAGGGCAGGGGCTTTGGTGCGTGGATGTGCCATGCGCCCATGCTAGCCGCCTTACCGCAACGGAGCAAGCCTTTTGCAATCAAAACCGCCCGGATGCGTTGCATGCGGTGGGCTTTATCCTTTCCGCGAAAAAAGATATGCTGCAAACCTTGCTAAAAAGCGGGCTGAACCTATCTGAAGGAAACCTGATGGCAGATCAAACAAAGCTGCGGGCCTACGTGAGCCTTGGCTCCAACTGCGACAACGCGGCAGAAAAACTTGCAGCAGCGCTGGACGCCCTTGCGGAACTGCCGGAAATGGGCATCGGCGCAGTATCCCCCGTCTACCGGACAGAACCGCAGGAATACACGGAGCAACCCTGGTTTCTTAACCAGGTTGTTGAACTTTTTCCCGGTGATAGCTGGCGGCCTTGCAGCCTTGTGGACGCCCTGCTGGACATAGAAGCCAGGCTTGGGCGGGTGCGCAGTCCTGACCCCGTACTGCGTTTTGGGCCGCGTGTGATTGATGTTGACCTGCTGCTTTTTGGGCAGGAGCGGAGCACCGATCCCCATTGTCTTGTGCCGCATCCACGGCTGACGGTGCGGGCTTTCGTCATGCGGCCATTGCTTGATATTGCGCCCCTGATCGTTGTAGACGGCCTGCCCGTAAGGGATTGGTTGGCGCGTACAGTATGCCGCGTGGAAGGGGACAGAATTTTTCAGTGACTGGTGCCGCCCTCTGTGATACTGTTTCCAACGGCTTTAATATGCCTGAAAGGGCTGCACTCCAGCCTTACGCGACCCGTGCCACGGGATTAAGGAGCATAACAAATGGTAAAGTGGCTTATTCTGATTTTGGCGGGCTACGCCCTATATCGCCTTTTTGCCAATGATCTGAACAAGAAGAAAAAGGAAAACAAGCAGGAAAGCGCTGCTGAAATGGAGCGTAAGGTTGCCGCTGGCGAAATGGTCAAAGACCCCGAATGCGGCGCGTATGTGGCCGTTGATGGCTCTATTTCCGTGCGTGACGGTGAAAAAGTTCACCGTTTCTGTAGCTACGAATGCCGCGACAAGTTCCTGCAACGCCTTGAAGAAGGCGGCCGGGAACTGCCCCCCCGCGAAGAATAGTCTTTTTCAGCGTATCTGGAACAGGCCATTTTGTTCCCTTATGCTTCAGATAGTTTGCTGGGCATGATGTGATTTTGTGCAGGTAGCATAAAACCGCCCGCCGGGATAATTCCAGCGGGCGGTTTTTTTTGCGGCCTATTGCTGCCAGTAAGCTCTGTCGCTTCCCATTGTGCCCGTATAGGTGTGCCGGGCATGCCGGGCGGCTTCTTCCCTTTCCTTTTCCTTCTCTCTGGCGATAGCCATGAAAAGCCGTATGCGGTTGAGCTGATTGGCTTCACTGCTGCCGGGGTCGTAATCCAGCGCCATTATGTTGGCCTCCGAGCGCTGACGGCGCACGGCCTTGAACGCGCCGCGCCCCACCACGTGGTTCGGCAGGCAGCCAAAGGGTTGCAGGCAGAGTATGTTGTTTGTGCCGTGTTCGAGAAACTCCAGCATTTCTGCGGGCAGCAGCCAGCCCTCGCCAGCGCTGTTGCCAAGGGACATGACGCTTTCGCCTAGCCTGGCCAGATCGTCAATATGCGCCACAGGCATGACGTGGGCGCTCAGGGGCGAGGTGTTGAGCGCGCCGCGCATGTAGCGGCGCACACCTTCAATGCGGCGCATCACAAGGGCATTGCCCAGCGCAGCCCATGCGCTGCCGCCCTGATACCGCCAGTCGTACACGGCATCCCGCAGGCAGTAGAGCATGAAGTTGGCAAAGTCCGGCAAGAGCGGTTCGCCGCCTTCCTGTCTGATCTGTTCGACAATGTGATTGTTGGCGTCTGCATGGTAGGTCAGCAGAATTTCGCCCACAACAGCCACCCGCGGCTTGGGGGCCAGAGCCGTGCGGATGGAGGCAAAATCCTGCACCAGGCGGGGCAGCAGTTGCCGCAGGGCGGTTTCATCGCCTTTGCGCACTACCGGGATCAGGGTTTGCAGCCAGTGCTGCACCCTGTCTTCGGTTTGCCCTGCATGGCATTCGTAGGTGCCCGTAAACAGCGAAAGCCTTTGCAGCATGTCGCCGGCAAGCATGCCAAGCAGCATGCGCCAGAGCAGGGCGCGGTCTGGCCGCAGGCCGGGCTGGCTCTCTGACCCCGAGGCATTGAGCGTGAGCACGGGCACCGGGTCGTAGCCGTATTCCATAAGCGCCTTGCGCAGCAGGGCCGGATAGTTGCTGGCCCGGCAGGGGCCGCAGGTCTGCGAAAGCAGCAGTGCCGTGCGGCGTGGATCAAGCCCGCCATCGCGCAGAGCCTGCAATAGCTGACCAATAGCCACGATGGCCGGGTAGCAGGCATCGTTGTTTACATAGGCCTGCCCCAGACTCACGGCTTCTGTGCTCACCGTGGGCAGCAACTGGACGGTGTGCCCGCTGCCCGCGATGGCCTGGGTCATGAGCGGAAAATGCAGCGGGGCCATTTGCGGCACAAGAATGGTATGCGTGGCTGCATCACGTTTGCTGAATACCGGCGGCGCGTGGGAAACGGTGGTTGCCGTGCTGTTTCCAGCCTTGTTGCGGCTCACTGCCAGAAGCGAGCGGATACGAATGCGCGCGGAAGCCAAGGCATTGCCCTCGTCCATCTTGATGAGGGTATACAGCTTGCCGTGGGCGCGCATGAGCTCGCGCATCTGGTCGGCGGTGATGGCGTCTATGCCGCAGCCAAAGGAAGTCAGTTGCACGAGTTCTACCCGCGCGTTGCCATGGTCTGCCTCGCAGGCCCACAATCCCGCCCTGTAGAGGCGGGCGGCGTATGTCCATTGATTGCGCGCCCGCAGGGGAAAGGACATGCGGTGCCCTGTCCAGTTGCGGGGCATGGCGTCCTCGCTGATGACCGCAGCCCCCAACGAGGCGATGAAGTCGGGCAGGCCGTGGTGCACCTGCGGGTCAGCATGGTAGGGGCGGCCAGCCAGAACCACCAGAACGCCCTTGTTGCGCAGGGTTTCGGCATAGATGTGTTCCGCCTCGGCGCGCAGTTCACGCAGGTAGTGCGCCTGTTCGTGTCGCGCCGCCCGCACTGCGGAGCGTACCTCGCCCCTTGGCAGGTTGAATTCGCGGCAGAGGTTGCGCACCAGCGATGCCGTGTGCGTGAGATTTACAAAGGGCGAGTGCATGACGGCCCCGGCATCCTTGAGTTCCGGCAGATTCTCGCGCACCACCTGCGGGTAGCCGCAGGCCACCGGGCAGGAGAAGGAATCGCACATCTCGGCAAATTCCTGCGCCTCGCGCGGTATGCAGGGGAAGAAAATGCTCTTGATGCCGCTTTCAAGCAGGGCCAGCACATGGCCGTGCGCCAGCTTGGCCGGGTAACATACGCTCTGGGAGGGCACGGACGACAGGCCAGCCGCAAACAGGGCGCGGCTGGTCGGCGGCGACACTTCAACCCGGAAGCCCAGCGAGGTAAAGAGGGTGAACCAGAAGGGATAGTGCGCGTAGACGTTTAGAACTCTGGGGATACCCAACCTGCCGCGCGGCGCGGATTCAAGGGGCAGCGGTTCGTAGCGGAACAGGCGCTGGTTTTTCCAGGCCACAAGGTTGGGAGCCGTGACGGTTGCGCCACGGTGCGCCTCGCTGAACCTGTCGCACCTGTTGCCCGCGATGTGGCGCGAACCGTGGGAAAAGCGCGTTTCTGTGAGCAGGCAGTTGTTGCCGCAGTCGCGGCAGCGAAAGCTGCGCGTACGCATGGCCAACCCACGGATAAGCGGGGCAGTGATGGAAGAGCGCACACTGACGCATTCCGCCTTTTCCAGGGATTCAAGGGCCGCCCCGTATGCGCCCATAAGGCCGGAAGCCGCAGGGCGGTGCACATGCCGCCCCAGAGTGCGCTCCATGGCACAGAGCAGGGCGTCATTGAGGAAGGAGCCGCCCTGCACAACCACATGCTCGCCCAGTTCTGCCACATTCTTGATGCGCAGCACCTTGTCCAGCGCATTGCGCACAACAGAATAGCAAAGCCCCGCCGCAATGTCGGCAATCTGCAAGCCGTCTTTTTGGGCCTGCGTGACGCGCGAATTCATGAAAACCGTGCAACGCGAGCCAAGATCGGCCGGATGCGAGGCGTACAGGGAAATATCCACAAATTCCTGCATGCTCAAGCCAAGGCCACGGGCAAAACTCTCAAGAAAGGCCCCGCAGCCTGCGGAACAGGCCTCGTTGAGGCTCACGTCGCTGATAACGCCGTTATCCACCTTGAGGCATTTCATGTCCTGACCGCCTATGTCTATGACATAGCTAACCTCTGGCACAAGGCGCGTGGCCGCCTTGAAATGGGCCAGGGTTTCCACCAGAACGGTATCCACGCCAAGGGCGGATTCCGCCAGATGCGCGCCGTAGCCTGTGGCCCCGGATGCGGCAAGCCATGCGCCGTCAGGGATGCGCTCAAGCATGTCTGCCAGCGGGGGCAGCAGGGTCTGTAACGGATTGCCGCCGTTGGAGGCGTAGCAGGAATCAAGAATGCGCTGTTCGCTGTCTACCAGCACGGCCTTGACCGTGGTTGAGCCCAGATCCAGCCCAAGGAACAGTGGCCCTCGGGCCTGCCGGATATCTGCGGAGGGTAGCACGTTGGCTGTTGCGTGGCGCTGGCAGAAGCGCGCGTATTCTGCGCTGTCGGCAAACATGGCAGGAAGAACCTTTTCCATGGCAACCTTGCCCGTGTGCGTAAGGCCGCTGGCGCGGCGGGCAAGATCGGCCAGTTGGAGCGGTTCTGCGGTATCTTCAGTTTCTTCAAGCGACACGGCGCAACGCGCAGCGCCGATGGCTGCTGTGCACTGGGCATGGGGCAGATGCGCAATGTGCGCCTCCGCAAGATCAAGATTTTTGATGAACAGATTTTTGAGTTCGGGCAGAAAGTGCAAAGGCCCGCCCAAAAAGGCTACCTTGCCGGTAATGGGCCTGCCGCAGGCCAGCCCGCCGATGGTTTGCTCCACCACCGCCTGAAAAATGGAGGCCGCGATATCTTCACGCGGGACGCCGCCGTTGAGCAGGGGCACAATATCCGTTTTGGCGAACACGCCGCAGCGCGAGGCGATGGGGTAGAGCGTGGAATGCCTTGCCGCCAGATCATTGAGGCCGCCCGCATCCGTGCTGAGCAGACGGGCCATCTGGTCGATGAAGGCCCCGGTGCCGCCCGCGCACGATTCGTTCATGCGCAGTTCCACATCCTGCCCCAGATAGAGCAGCTTGGCGTCTTCGCCGCCCAGTTCCACAGCAACGGAAGTATCCGGCGCAGCATAGGAAATGGCGCGGGCTGTCGCCAGCAGTTCCTGAACAAAGGGGATGGAGAGCTGATTGCTGAGATCAAGAGCGCCGGAGCCAGTCATGGCGCAGCGCACGGTGGCTGAGGGGTAGAGCCGGGAGACTTCGGCAAGCAGGGCTGCCATGGTGGCGCGAACTGCAGTGCCGTGACGGCTGTAGCGGGTTTCGGCAACAGAGCCGTCGCCGTTCAGCAGCGCCAGTTTTACTGTGGTGGAGCCAATATCAAGGCCGAGATAAAAGAGTGGTGGAGACACGTACAAGTCCTCACATGAAACAGGTTTATGTGATTTGGGCCTGATGTCTTCATAAAGCTGAAGTAGAACTTATTTACTTTCTTTCATAAATTCAGGCTACACTTGAATGTGAAAAGAATTCAAGCCCCTTTTCATAAAAAAATTGCGGCCTGTGGATTTTAAGCCATCCACTCTTGGAATGGTTTAAAATCCACAGGCCGCAATTTTATCAGCGGGAGTAAAAAAGGATATTGAAACGCTAAATTATATTTTGCTGCACAACTACTGTTGAGCCATGGAGGCATCAATGCGCCCAGTGACGTTGTCCTTGATCCATTTGGGGTCAAGCCACTCAAGGGGGGTCACTTCCACGCCGCCCACCAGAATGCCAAAGTGCAGGTGATCGCCAAAGGCAAGACCCGTGCTGCCGGTATGGCCAATGAGCTGGCCCCTCTGTACTACATCGCCCACTTTTACAACCTGATCGTTGAGGTGGGAGTAAATGGACATGAGGCCAAGGCCATGGTCAATGACAATGAGGTTGCCGTAGATGCCAAGGTTGCCGCAGAAGACCACGCGGCCGCTGTTGGCGGCGGGCACCTCGGCATTGCGCACCGAGGCAAGGTCAAATCCCAGATGATAGGATTCGCCCACGGGCTTGCCCTGATAGTTGAAGAAACGGTGGTCGCCAAATCCGGCGCGCGGGGCAGAGCGCGGCAAACGCTCAAAAACGCCGCTCCAGAGCATGGCCGCGGCAGTGTCCCGTCCAATTTCGCGCAAAGCCTGCACATTGGCGGCGCGCACCTGATTGTTGATATACAGGTAACACTCAAGCGGGTTTGCGGCATCGGGGGCCAGATCGCGCAGCTTGCTTTCAACCGCCATCAGGAAGTTGTCCGTCACTTCAATGCTGTCGCTTTTGAACGTTCTTTCAAAAGACATGACCGTGAGATGGCTCTTGGTGACGTTGCCCGCAAGGTCTGTGGCCGTGATCTCAACGCTGTTCTTGTAGTCTCTGGCGGTCATTGTGTACGGGAAAGGGAAAAAGCAGAGGTAGCTGCCGTCTTTTTGCATGTAGCCGGGCACAAAGTAGCCCGCCACCAGAACGCCACTGCTGCTCACATCTTCATCAATGGTGTAACGCACTACAGCGGTGCCGCCCCTGCGAACGTTGGGGGGCAGGGTTTTGACAGAAATGCGCGGGGGCTGCGTATCGAGGCGCATGGGCAGTTGAACCGTGCGGGTGTTGCCCTGGCCGAATCCGGCAAGCGAGCCGTCCGTAGCGCGGATTTCAAGCTCAAAAGCACCTTCGCGCAGGTTGGCGTCCTTCATGGGGACTTCCACCTCGCGTTCAGGAATGTACTGGTCAAAGTGCTTGCTGTAGATCACGTTGAGGACGTTGTTCTTGCGCACGCCTACAGAAATGGAACGGATGCCCGAAGGATCCTTCATGCGTACTTTGAGCACGCTGGCAGGCGAGACCCTGCCTGTATTTGGCGTGACGTCAACAGTAGGGCCGTCAAGATCTTTAAAAAAAGTGTAGCCGCCCAAAACCAGGATGGCGACCACTATAATACCTAGTACCGATGAAAACAAACTTCTTTTACGCATTGCCGACTCCTCATTCTCGCTTCCCGAAGGGTTGCATAAAGAATGGCAAGTTTCAAGGGAAAGTCTGGAACTTGTCTTGATATCTCCGCAAGCCCCCCCGTTGGCGCATTGACTTGGCAGGAAAAATCTGTTTTCACTTCCGCAGTATGCAGTACAGCAAATATTCTGCGGCTGGGGGCACGCCCCGCGAGCCTTCTCCGTCCGTGGACCCAAAACGTCTGCGGCGCAGGATGGTGCGCGAGCAGCTTGAAGCACGCGGAATCAGCGATCCGGCGGTGCTGGGGGCCATGTTTGCTGTGCCGCGCCATCTTTTTGTGCAGGAGGCGCTGCGCGCCCAGGCCTATGAAGACACGCCCTTGCCCATCGGCTACGGGCAGACCATTTCCCAGCCCTATATTGTTGCCCTGATGACCCAGCTACTTGAAGTGCAGCGTGGGATGCGCGTGCTTGAGGTCGGCACCGGCTCCGGCTATCAGGCAGCAGTGCTTGCCACCATGGGCTGCACGGTCTTTACCGTTGAGCGCATGCGCGAGCTGTATCAGATTACTTCAGGCCTCTTGCGGCAACTGGGACTTAGGGGTATCCACATGCAGCGGCGTGACGGCACGCTTGGCATGCCCGAAGCCGCGCCATTTGACCGCATCATCGTTACTGCCGGCGGGCCGGAAGTGCCGCGCCCCCTTGTTGATCAGCTTGACGAGGGCGGCATCATGCTTATCCCTGTAGGGTCAAAGCCCCGCACGCAGCGCCTTGTGCGCGTGTGCAAAGAACAGGGGCGCGTCAGCTCCGAAGACCTGGGGCCGGTAGTTTTTGTAGATCTGGTGGGCGATCACGGCTGGTAGATACGCCGCCGTAACCGTCCGCCACAATTGAAGGAGATGTCATGGGATCCTGTTCATCCTGTTCTTCTGCGTCCTCTTGCTCCAGTGCAAAGAGCAATGGCGGTAACGGAGAGTGCAATGACCCTATGGCCAAGCAGGACCGCGTAATCGCTGACCGCTTGGGCCATATACGCCACAAAATATTTGTCATGAGCGGCAAGGGCGGCGTGGGCAAAAGCTCCGTGACCGTCAACACCGCAGCGGCTCTGGCGCGGCGCGGGTTCAAAGTCGGCATTCTTGATGTGGACATGCATGGCCCGAGTGTACCCAATCTGCTCGGCCTTACCAGCACGGTTGAGATTGACGAAGCCACCCAGCTCATGATTCCTGCGGCCTATGACGAGAACCTCTCCGTCATTTCAATGGATACGTTCCTGCAAGACAAGGATCAGGCCATTCTGTGGCGCGGTCCCAAAAAAACTTCGGCTATCCGGCAGTTTATAGCGGACGTGAAGTGGGGCGACCTGGACTTTCTGCTCATTGACTCCCCTCCAGGAACGGGCGATGAGCACATGACCGTCATGCAGTCCATTCCCGATGCCCTGTGCGTGGTTGTGACCACTCCGCAGGAAATTTCGCTGGCAGACGTGCGCAAGGCCATCAACTTTTTGCAGTACACCAACTCCAACGTGCTTGGCGTGGTGGAAAACATGAGCGGCCTTGTGTGCCCGCACTGCCATCAGGAAATTGACCTGTTCAAGAAGGGCGGCGGCGAAGAGCTGGCCAAGCGCTACGGGCTCAAGTTCCTCGGCGCAGTGCCGCTGGATCCCACAACCGTGGTTGCGGCTGACAAAGGCATTCCTGTGGTGTACCTTGATGCGGAAAGCGCAGCCAAGGAAGCCTTTCTTAGCCTGGCAGATTCTATTGCCACTGCCGCTGACGGCAGCCTGGAAGCCCTTGCCGGTTCGCGCAGCTAGTTGCGCCCCTGCGGGCTTGACCCGATAGAATGCAGGCTTCCCTGGCGGCTGGTGCACGGTCGCCGGGGGAGCTTTTTTCTCCTTTTCTCCCGTGTTCTTTTGTGGTAACGCTTTAAAAAATTCGCACGGAGCGCCTGAGAGGAAGAATGCTTAATCTTGCTAATAAAATTACACTGTTACGCATTTTAATGACCCCTCTGGTTGTTTTGCTGCTCTATTTTGAAGGCCCGATGACCTGCATTTTGGCTACTCTGGCCTTTATTTTTGCCTCCCTTACCGACTGGGCTGACGGTTATATTGCCCGCCGCTCCAATATGGTTACCAGCATGGGCAAGTTTTTGGACCCGCTGGCCGACAAAGTACTGATCTGCTCGGTGCTGATCATGTTTGTGAAGCTGGACTGGGCGCCCGCCTGGGTGGTTATCATTATTGTATGCCGCGAGCTTGTGGTCACAGGCCTGCGCGCCATTGCCATTGACGAGGGCATCGTGCTTGCCGCCGACAAGTTCGGCAAGGCCAAGACCGTGCTCCAGATTTTTGCCATTGTGCCCCTTGCCCTGCATTATCCTTTATGGGGTATGGATCTGCGGTTGCTTGGCCTTGTGCTGCTCTATATAGCGCTGGTGCTGGCCGTTGTTTCAGGGGCCAACTATTGCTATGATTTTTACCGCAATACGCGTAAACAGGCAGGCTAACGGGAACAACGCATGAGTACGTTGCAGATCCGCCTGAAAAACTGCATCCAGACCATTCTGGAGCTGGAGCCCGACATGCGCGCCGGGGTCTGGGGCCGTCACTTTGATCAGGAACTGAACACCCTCAAGGATTATCTGCATCAGGTAGACCAGATGAACCTTGCGGAAGAAGACGTTACGCGGCTTGAAAAAGCCACGGCCACCTTTTTGGCCGAACTGCGTCTTTCAGCGGGTAACGGTTCTCAACCTCAACGGCTGCTGCAATAATGTTTTGGCGTACCTTCATTCTGGTTGTGCTGGGCCTGGTCAATGTGGTGTTTTTTGCCCGCATGGTCTGGGGCCCAACTGGCCTTATTGAGTACCGTGAACTCAAGCACCAGTACGCCGAACTTGAAAAGCAGATTGCAGGCCTTGATGCGGAAAACCTCTCTCTGAGCCGTGAAATTCGCCTTTTGCAGTCCGACAGCCAGTATATGGAAAAAGTCATTCGTCAGCGCCTCCACTATATTCGCGATAATGAGGTGCTCTATCTTTTTGGCGATATGGCGAAAACGGGGCGGGAGCAGAAACCATGACGGAAAAAATTGAATGGTATAAAGAAGTCCTGGAGCTTGAGCCCAATTCCAAGGTCTTTTTTCCTCTGGCACGTCTGCTTTCCGAAGCTGGTCGTACGGATGAAGCCGTTGAAATTCTGGAGCAGGGGCTTGCCCGGCACGAGGAATTTCTTGAAGCCAGGCTTTTTCTCATAGAGCTGCTGCACACCGCCAATCGGCTCGAAGCCTGCGAAAAGCAGGTGGGCAGGCTGACAAAAATGTTTTCTACCTATGCAGGCTTTTGGCAGGCATGGGCCGCCTGCATCAATGCTGCTGGCGATGCGCCTGATACTGCTGCCGTGCTGCGTTTTCTGGCCCTCAATTTTTCAAAGGGTCCGGTATCATTGCACGAAGTCATCAACCAGGGGCTGGCCTCCCTGTCTGGAGCTGGAGCCGCTGCTGGCGCTGAGGCCAGTTCGCAGGCGCGTTCCGAGGCCGCTAGCCCTGCTGCTGGCCCGTCCGTACATGAGGCGGCATTTGCAGCAGCTTCAACGCCTGCACGCCCGGCGGTAACTGGGGACGCAGCGCCCGTGGCAGAAGCGGTTGAGCAACTCGTTGCCGCTCCCGTCCTGGCAAGCGCCACGCATGACGCGGATGCCCAGCTTGATGCTGATGTTCACATTGATGACGTTGACGCTCACGAACCCATTGATTTTGATCCTGATCTTGCCATGGCGGACGATGAGGCGCTGCCAGCAGAATTGGAAGACGGCACTCCTTCCATGCTGGCTCGCGGAGCAGATGCGTATGCCGCATATGCTGCCCCGGTCACGCAGTCCGAAGCAGTTGTTGTAGACGATGCAGATGAAGGGGAGGAGCGTTTTTCGCTGCGTACCCGCTCTATGGCCGAAGTGCTGGCAGAACAGGGTGACATCAAGGGCGCACTTGATATTTACCATGAGCTTGCTGCCGCAGCGGTACATCCGGAAGAAAGCGCTGATTTGCGTCAGCGCATTACTACGTTGACTGCGCGACTGGGCAACGCCCAGACGGTAGATCCTGTCCAACCCGCTGCAACGGCAGAACATGCCAGCGGCAAGGACAAGCTGATAAGCATGCTTGAAGCTTTGGCTGAACGTGTCGAAGCCAGGGCGCACAGTTAATGAGGGAGAACACTGTGTTGAAATCATATGTGCGTTATTTCTTTTTGCTGGCATTTGCTGCATCTCTTGTAACGGGTTGCAGTTCATACCAGCCCACCAAGAACGTCTGGAAATCCACAAAGTCGTTGTGGAACACCTATGTGAGCCCCCCGGCCACCGTGGATTTTGAAGAAAAGGGCAATCTTTCGCCCCAGGCGCTTTCCCTCACGCACAGCATGATGGGTATTGACGTAGAGCTGACCCGTCTAGAACGGACCATGCTCAATGCCGATAAACCGCCGACGCGCGAGTGGCTTTCTTCCTTCCTTACCTCCTTTCCCTGGGTCAGTGGTTTTGCCGGGGTGAAGTACGATGGCACCATTTTGGGTCAGGAACCTGCCAATCCCATGAAGCCGCTGGATTTCATTCCGCTGCTTTATGAAGACAAAAAGCAGAGCACGCGCGCCCTGCGCGCCGATGTGCAGAATTCGTCCTTTGGGCCTGAAGTTCTGCTTGCTTCTCCGCTCTATGACGGAACGGAATTCCTCGGTGTTGTTGTTGCCAACTTCGACATGCGTTCGCTCATGCAATACTCCCAGACGCCGCAGGACGTGGTCATTCTTTCGCCCCAGGCTTTGCTCTGGCCCGGAAAGTATGATTTCGCCTCGACCCCGCTTGCTGGCGTGAACTGGGACGAAGTGACCGCCAAGAGCACTTCCGGCACCTGCACCAACGTGAACGGCACCTTCTATTATAACGTGCGCTTCCTGGGTAATGTGCCTCTGATCTTTGCCGTGGCCGAGTCGGGCAATTTCCCGCAGGGCAATGGCAGTGTGGAGCAGGGGCTCGCGTTCTTCCCCAAGGATCGCCCCAAACTTACCCCGCCGCCTCACGAAGTGCGCAAGAATAAAAACCGCTTTGAGGAAGGCCTGAACGTGGACGTTACGCCTGAACAGGCCACCGCCACTGCTGATCAGCCTTCTGCCAGGCCTGCTGGCGGGGCGGACATTCAGCCCGGCAGCAAGGACAGCATGCTGCTCAAGCGTAAAAATGCCGAGCGCCGCAAGGTGCAGGAACGTCAGCTTGCAGGTGAAAATACCTCTGTTGACCGCGCACCCCGCGAGTCTGCACCCAAGAGCAAGGAAAAGCCGCCTGTCGGCCTTGGCATAGCGCCTGATGAAGATGCCGCAACCTTGCCTGGCGGTCGTCCCAGCCCCTTTGGCCCCAAGGACGGCGATGACGCTGCAAAGCCTGCCGACACCGGTAGCGCAGGCAGCGGCAAGACCGACGCCCCGGCTGCGGCGCCAGCTGCTGCCCCGGCAACCGCCAAGCCAGATTCCGCAGCCCCGGCTGGCGAAGAGCCAGCGGCACTGCCGGGTGGGCGGCCAAGCCCCTTCGGGCCACGGAACTGACGCATTCTGGATTAAACTTGCGCCGCCCCGAGGCGGCGCAAGTATTTTGGAAGATGTGCAACCTGAAAAGTCCGCATGCTGGCAAGCAGTATTGCCATGCAATTTTGTTGCGGCGGAAGATTCGTAAAGTTTTTTTGCTAACTTGGCGTTTTTTCCTTTTCAGGTGTAAAGGCTCAATTGTTCCTCTCAATTTTCTGGATGTTGTAAGGAGCCCCCAATGGCTGACATCACGGTTACGGAACACCTGCTGCTGCATCAAAAGCGTAGCCCCCAGGCAACGGGCCAGTTTACTGGTCTTCTGTACGACCTGATCCTTTCGGGAAAAAGCATTTCCCGTCGTATCGCCAAGGCTGGCCTGCTTGATATTCTCGGCGGCACGGGCGAAGTGAATGTGCAGGGTGAAGATGTGCAGAAGATGGATTCCATCGCCAACCGCATCCTGCTGTATCGCATGGAGCGTTGCGGCGCTCTCTGCGCAATGGGGTCGGAAGAAGAAGCTGAACTTGTACGCGTGAGCAAGGATTTTCCGCGCGGAGACTATATTCTTATATTTGATCCTCTTGACGGCTCGACAAATATTGATGTGAACATCAATGTCGGCACCATATTTTCCATTCTGCGCAGGCCCGAAGGCCATACCGGCGAGGTTACGCTGGATGAAGTGCTGCAACCCGGCATCAAGCAGGTAGCAGCTGGGTATATTCTGTATGGCCCTTCCACAATGCTGGTTCTCAGCACAGGGCAGGGCGTGCACGGTTTTACTCTTGATCCTGGTGTGGGCGAATTTTTGCTGTCTCACCCTGATATGCGCATTCCCGAGCAGGGCCATATTTATTCGGTCAACGAAGGCAACTGGAAAAAATGGGATGCGCCAGCCCGTGATGCCGTCAACTGGTTCCACGGTTGCGAAACTTCGGACGGCAAGCCCTATTCTTCGCGTTATGTTGGCGCGCTGGTGGCCGACTTTCACCGCACGCTCATCAACGGCGGTATCTACATGTACCCGCCCGATGCCAACAAGCCCAATGGCAAGTTGCGTCTGATGTGCGAGGCCAACCCTCTGGCTTTTCTTGCAGAACAGGCTGGCGGCAAGGCGAGCGACGGGCATGGCCGCATACTTGAGAGGGTGCCGGACAAGCTCCATGCGCGCACACCCCTGTACATCGGCTCGAAGCTGGATGTTGAGGCTGTGGAAAAAATCTACGCCCGTCACGTGGGCAGATAGTTTTTGCGGCAGCCCCCGCGTGTTTGCGGCGGCTGCCTTGTTGTACCGGCCTCTGACCGTAAATGGCGAACCGCATGTTGTGTTTGGGAATTGAAAGTTCTTGCGACGAAACCGCATTGGCGCTGGTTGAAGACGGGCGGCTTGTGGATGCCGTGCTTGCAAGCCAAGCCGATGTGCATGCCCTGTTTGGCGGTGTGGTGCCGGAACTGGCATCGCGCGAGCATTACCGCTTTGTGGGCGCGCTGTTTGACGAACTGATGCGGCGCAGCGGCAAGACCAATTCTGATATTGATCTTGTGGCAGCGGCGCGTGGCCCAGGGTTGCTTGGCAGTCTGCTGGTGGGCGTTGCCTTTGCCAAAGGCTTGGCCCTTGGTCTTGGCAAACCCTTTCTTGGGGTTAACCATCTGCATGCGCACCTTCTGGCAGTAGGGCTGGAGCAGGAATTGCACTTTCCGGCCCTTGGTCTGCTGGTGTCGGGCGGGCATACGCACATCTACAGGCTTGAATCGCCCTGGGATTGCCGCCTCCTTGGGCGCACCCTTGATGACGCTGCTGGTGAAGCGTTTGACAAGGTTGGCAAATTTCTGGGTCTGGCTTATCCTGGCGGCAAGCTTATGGATGCTCTGGCCAGGGCAGGGCACGCCACTCCAGCCATGTTTCCCCGGCCTTATCTTGATAATGACAATCTGGATTTCAGCTTCAGCGGCCTCAAAACAGCCGCCACCGGGCTTGCCGCGCATCAGTTGGCGGGGCAGGAATGGCCTCGTCCGCTTACAGACATTGCCCATGCGCCGCAAGCGCTCAAGGATTATTGCGCTTCATTCAACCTGGCTGTTGTGGATACCTTGTGCGCCAAGATGGCTCGGGCGCTTGACCGCAACCCCGGTGTTACAACACTGCTGATGGCGGGTGGGGTTGCCTGCAATTCACTGCTGCGTGAGCGAATTGAACAGCTCATGCAAGGCAGGGGAGGCCAGGCTTATATTCCCGGCCCCCTGTTGTGTACCGATAATGCTGCAATGATTGCCCATGCTGGCTGGCTCTTGGGCGCAAGGGGTTTCAGCCATGATCTGCGTATGGAGACCATACCCCGCGGCAAAATCATACCCGATGACATGTTGTGCAGCTTGTGCTGAAAGTGTCAAGAGACCCTGCAAAACAAGAGATTGTCTTGACAGAGAGCACATTGGTATCTACTCTTAGTCAATACAGAAGCATACACTTTAAATGCGCTTCTGTTCGCGTCACAGGCCAATAGTGGCCGTGGAGCGATACAAAGCAACGTAAGGAGATAGTTATGGCTGAACAGGTCACTGACGCCACCTTTGAAAGCGTTGTGCTCAAGTCCGATCTTCCGGTTCTGCTCGATTTTTGGGCTCCCTGGTGCGGTCCTTGCCGCGCTGTTGGCCCCATCATTGACGAACTGGCCACTGAGTATGACGGCAAGGTGCGTGTCGTAAAAATGAACGTGGACGAAAATCCGGCCACGCCCACCAAGTTTGGCATCCGCGCTATCCCGACTCTTGTCCTTTTCAAAAAGGGTGAAACGGTAGAGCAGATCACAGGTGCTGTGACCAAGGCTGCCCTGAAAGACCTTATCGATACAAAGGCTCTGGCATGAAAGAATATGATGCCGTAGTCATAGGCAGCGGCCCCGCTGGCATTACGGCAGCAATGTATCTGGCCCGCTCCGGTTGCTCGGTGCTTATGCCCGAGCAACTGGCAGCGGGGGGTCAGATTCTGCAAACTGAGGCCATGGAAAACTATCCCGGTTTTCCCAAGGGCATCAAGGGTTACGAGCTGGCGGATCTTTTTGAAGCGCACCTGACCGGCCTTGATGTTGACCGGAAAGCTGCCTCTGTTGAATCCGTAACCGGTTCGGCTGGGCGTTTTGCTGTGCGCGCTGGCGGCGTGGATTACATCGGCAAGACGGTCATTGTCTGTTCCGGAGCGCACCACAAGCCGCTTGGGCTTGAGGGCGAAGATCGGCTGCGCGGCCATGGCGTTTCCTATTGCGCCATCTGCGACGGCAATTTCTTTCGCAATCAGACCGTGGCGGTTGTAGGCGGTGGTAATTCGGCGTTGGAAGAGTCGCTTTATCTTGCAAAGATTGTGGGAAAGCTCTATCTTATCCATCGCCGCGATGAATTCCGCGGGCACAAGATTTATCAGGATAAGCTTGACGCCTATGGCGACAAGATCGAGATCCTGCGCAGCAGCGTTGTGAGCCGTTTGCACGGTGAAAACGAGCTGACAGGTCTGACGGTTAAGGAACTGAAGACCGGAGAGGAACGCCATTTGCCCGTAGACGGGCTTTTCGTCTACGTGGGATATGAACCCTCCACCGGCTTTTTGCCCGCAGAGGTCGTACGTGACGCACAAGGTTTCATTATCACCGATACGGAAATGCGTACCAGCATTCCGGGCGTTTTTGCCGCCGGTGATATTCGCTCCAAACTTTGTCGTCAGGTAATCACTGCCGCCGGTGACGGCGCAACTGCCGCGCAGGCGGCGTTTGTATTTTTGGAACAGCTCCATGCATAAAAAACTGCTTCGCTCCATTTTGCTTGTCATAAGCATGTTTGCGGTTTCCGGTTGCGGCATCATTGATATGATCTATCTGCCGCCGGCGGAAGACACCGCCCAGGAGGTTTTTGAAGCCGCCAACGACGCCATGAGTGAGAAAAACTACGTGCGCGCCGTGGAGCTGTACAACAAACTTCGCGATACGTATCCCTTCAGCCCGTACACGGTTGATGCGGAACTGTCGCTTGCAGATGCCTACTTCCTTGACGAGGAATATGAGCTTGCTGCCGAAACCTACAAGGATTTCGAGTCGCTGCATCCTCGCCACGAAGCTATCCCCTATGTTCTGTACCAGACAGGCATGTCGCTCATGAAGCAGTTCCGCTCCATCGACAGGGCCACCACAGAACTCAAGGAAGCTTACGACTACTTTGACCGCTTGCGCCAGACCTTCCCCGACTCGCCGTATTCCAAGAGCGCGGAAGAACACATGCGCACGTGCCGTCAGCTCATGGCAGAACACGAACTGTATATTGCCGACGTGTTCTGGCACATGAAAAAGTACGGCCCGGCCTGGCATCGTTATGAATACATTATGAAAAACTTCAAGGATGTGCCTGAAGTTGCCGATCATGCCAAGGAAAAGAGCCTCGCTGCCTATCACAATTACCGTGAGGCGCAGTCGCAGGAAGTTCGCGAAAAGCGTGAAGGCAGCTGGAAGCGGTGGTTTACCTGGCTGTAACAATCCGTAACGGTTATTCCTGAAGGTTGTCAGATTAATACAAACCGGCTGTTTTGCAAAAAACAGCCGGTTTGTGTCACATAACTCCCTGCACTTTTCTGACTACGCTTGCAATCAGCGCCTTTCGCGCGCCAACCTCTGCAAATTCCGTATATTAATCCTTCTGTAGGAAACGTACTATGAACGTTATGGATAACGGCGCCAGCGAAAAAAGTCGCGCAGCCATGTTGTCGCTGCTCGCGGCATTGGGGCTTACCAGCATCAAGCTTGCGGTCGGCTTGTATACCAACAGCCTTGGCATATTGTCTGAAGCCTTGCACAGTGGGCTTGATCTGCTGGCGGCAGCGCTCACCCTTGCTGCGGTGAGAATTTCAGCCAAGCCTGCTGATTCTCGGCATCCTTACGGGCATGGCAAGGCCGAGAACCTCTCGGCCCTTGCCCAGACGGTGCTTTTGTTTGCCACCTGCGCGTGGGTTGTCTATGAGGGCGTTCAGCGTCTTGCTTCAGGCTCAAGCCCTGTTGTGCCTTCGCTCTGGGGTGTTGGCGTCATGGCTATTTCCATGGCTGTTGACATCAACCGGGTACGCGTTTTGCGGCGGGTAGCCAAAAATTTCAACAGTCAGGCTCTTGAGGCTGATGCCCTGCATTTTTCCACAGATATTCTTTCTTCTGCCGTGGTGCTTGTGGGCGTGCTGGCTGTATGGCTTGCGCAGGCCCTGCAATTGCCTGCGCCCATAAGCCGCGTGCTTTCGCAGGCAGATACTGTGGCGGCCCTGCTAGTGGCTGCGATTATTTTTCGGGCGAGCATGCATATGGCCTCGGATGCCGTGAATATGCTGATGGATTCTGCTTCATCACAGGCGAGCGAAGCCATTGTGGTAGCCGTGCGAAAGATCGCGGGCATTTCCGAGGTCAGGCGGGTGCGTGTGCGCACCAGTGGACCCCAGAGTTTTGTGGATTTGACTGTGGGCGTAGCGCCGGGCTTGAAGGTCAGCGATGGGCACCGCCTCGCGCATGAGGCTGAGGAAGCCGTTGCAGGCGTTCTGCCCGGTGCGGACGTGACCGTGCACGTTGAACCCCGCAAATCGTGCCGCATTGATGAAAACAACCCCTTTGCCCTGGTGCAGGTTGCCGCATCTGAGCATGGCCTTGCGGTTCATGACGTGCATATCTTGAGCGCTGACAGCACCTGCCATATTGAGCTGCACGTTGAGCTGCCGGGACAGATGCCCTTTGACCGGGCGTACGCGCGGGTCAAGGCTTTTGAGGACACGCTGCGGGAGGCCTTGCCGGGTGTTGAAATTGTCAGCCACATGGAACCCAAGGCCCCAAGCGCTGCGCTGGAGCCGGGCGCTTCGGTTTCTGTACCTTTTTCAGAGATGGCCTGGCGTGAAATCAAGGCCGCGGTGGAAAATGAGCCTCTGGCGGCCATGCCGCACAAGTTTTCTACCTATGTGCTGCCGGAGCAGGGGGTCTGCATTTCATTCCACTGTAATGTGAGTGTGGGGCTGTCTGTGGAAGAGGCGCACAACGTCTGCACGCGCCTTGAAAAGCGCATTCGTGCCGCTGTGCCTCAACTGGGGCGTCTGAGCATCCACATGGAACCGGCGGTTGTGTCAAATACCCCAGCGGCATAACAGCCTTAGCGTACTTGGCGGCATGCGGATTTAAAACTCGCTGCGCACAGTCCGTTTGAGTGCAGCTGGGTCCGGTATTAGCCCTGATTACGGCGCTGTTGTGATCAGCGCCGTAATCCTTTTGCTTTTGGGGAGATTCCGCTCTGTACGCGGGCTTTGAAAAAAGCGGAGCCGACAGATATTCCTGCTGTGACCAATTCTGGCTTTAAGCCTGCTCCTGCGGCTCCTGCTCAGGAGTAGTGCCGCTCTGTGACTCAGCTTCCGCGTCAGCGGCATTGAGCGTGTCGGGAGTAACGCGCTGGGGAACCGCTGTTTCAACGAGCGCGCGCCAGAGGTTATCAATGCCGTAACGGTTGCTGGAAGACGTGACGATGGGGCGGGTGCCGAGCAGCTCCTGCCATTCATTCTGGCGGTTAGCGCGCTCACGCTGGCTGCACTTGTCTGCCTTGGTCAGCACGGGCACAATATTCAGGCCGTTGGTACGGGCAAAGGAAGCCAGATTTTTGTCGAGCTTCTGGGGTTCAAGGCGGCTGTCGAGCAGCAGGGCCAAGGCCTTGAGGCTTGCGCATTCCACAAGGTACCGTTCAAGCAGGCGCGCCCATTTTTCGCGTTCTGTATGGCTTGCGCGGGCATAGCCGTAGCCCGGCAGGTCAACGAGATAAAAGTCATGGGGTGTCACGCGGTAATAATTCACCGAGCGGGTTTTGCCGGGGGTGGAGCTGACTTTTGCCAGTTTTTTGCGGCCAGCCAGCGCGTTGATAAGCGACGATTTACCCACATTGGAGCGCCCCGCAAGGGCTATCTGCGCCTCGGGCAGTGATATGAGCTGCTCAAGAGTATAGGCTGTAGTTTCAAGAGTAAGAACGGGATTCATAGTAAACCTCATGTGATACTTTAACTTTGTGCCTTGACAAGCAAGCATCTTTCAGCAAATATTTTCAATTCAGGGCTGACATTTTCAGCCAACTTCCGTATTAAGGTAGCCGCTCTTGCCGCAGTTGGCAAATGATCGGCCTTACGCCCGTTTGCGCCATTTTGCGGCGACATGTTAGGAGGACAAATGTATTCTACCACAGACTTTCGCAAGGGTCTGAAGATCGAAGTCGAAGGCACCCCTTACGAAATCGTTGATTTTCAGCATTTCAAGCCCGGCAAGGGTGGCGCTATGGTTCGTACCAAGCTGCGCAACATCCTTACTGGCCGCATGCAGGATATAACCTTCCGCTCCGGCGAAAAGGTCAACAAGCCCGATCTGGAAACCCGCGACATGCAGTTTCTGTATCGTCAGGACGACGACCTTATCTTCATGGATATGACCACCTACGAACAGCTCCAGATGCACATCACCACCACTGATGGCAAGGAAGGCTTTCTCAAGGACGGTCAGGAATGCCGCGTGCTGCTGTACAAGGGCAGCCCCCTTGATATCGACATCCCGCTGAGCCTCGTGCTTGCGGTTGTTGAAACCGAGCCCGGCGCCAAGGGTGACACTGTCAGCAACGTCACCAAGGCTGCCAAGCTTGAAACCGGTATTTCGGTTCAGGTGCCCATTTTTGTCAACGAAGGCGATCGCATCAAGGTTGACACGCGCACCAAGGAATACCTGGGCCGGGAATGATGACCGGTTCGGGAGGGTAGCCCTACGGACGCCCATAAATTCAGCCGCGAGCTTCTTGGCCTTTTTCTTATCTTCTGGGCGCTGTTGCTTTTGCTCAGCCTGCTCAGTTTTGACGCCAACGATCCCAGCCTTAACCATGTGGTCAGCGGTGTTGTCAAGGTAAAGAACAAGGCTGGTCTTTTCGGCGCGTACACTGCGGGTTTTCTTAACGATGTGTTTGGCGTGGCCGCCTATCTCTGCCCACTGGTTTTCGGTGCGCTGGGGGCGGCCTACGTTTCTCCTTCGTACAGTCTGCACTGGTCGCGCTGGCTTGGCTTCTTTTTGCTCACCGTCTGCCTGCTTGTCATAGGCTCCGCCTCGGATATCACCCTTGGCGACATGTGGGGCGGCGGCATGGTGGGCAATGCCCTGCACCTCAATGCCAGCCGATATCTGAGCCCGGGCGGATCTGCCCTGGTGTGGATATTTGTGGCGCTTGTGGGCATGCAGCTTGCGGGCAATATCTCATGGTTCAATGTGGCGGCGCGTGTGCTGCACTGGGCGCAGGCGCGGCTTGCCGCCCGTGCTGGCAACGCAACCGGGCCTGTTGTTGCAGGAAGCCAACCGGAAAGCGAAGACGGCAAGCGGCGTTGGTCGCTGCTTGATCTGCGCCTGCCGTCCATGGAATTCTGGAAGCGCTGGCGCGACCGCCTTGGCAATATTCAGCCCACGGCTGACTCGCTGCCAGATGTTTTTGAAGAACAAAAGACCAAAGCGGCCCGACCGCAGGCAAATGAGCCAGCGGCACCCCGCCCGGCAGCACAAGTGGATGCTGATGATCCCTTTGCCGTGGCGGTAGACATCAACGGCATGCCCATTTCACCCGCTGTTTCTGCTGGCGCGGCCTATGCTGACGAGGGGGGGGGCACTGCCCCGGCCTATGATCCTGCGCATGATGCGGCCCATAATTTGGCTCAGGATGACACGGTGCATGCTGCTTCGCCTGCCGCTTCTGCCCCGAATGCTGGCGGCAAGGCTGCAAGTGCTGCCGCCCCTGCTGCCGAAGCTCCCAAAAAGCAGGGTGGTCTGACCGGGCTGCTTTCTGGCATGACAGGCCGCAAGGCCGCTATTCCGCTGCCGGGGCTTGAACTGTTGGCCCCACCTGTCAAAGTGCCGGGCAACAACAATAAGGAAGACCGCGAGGCACGTGGCAAGGCCCTTATTGCCTGCCTCAAGGATTTTGACATCCAGAGCGAGCTTGTGCATGTCACGCCTGGGCCTGTGGTCACCATGTATGAGGTGCGCCCGGCCCCCGGCATCCGTGTGAGCCGCATCGCCAACCTCAGCGATGACCTGGCGCTGGCCCTCAAGGCCGTAGCCGTGCGCATCCAGGCACCCATTCCCGGTACGGACACGGTGGGTATTGAAATACCCAACGACAACCGCGAAACCGTGAACTTCAGGGAACTTGCCGCTTCTGAGCCTTTCCGCAAGGGTTGTGGCCCTCTGACCATGATTCTTGGCAAGGACATTTCGGGCAAGCCCATCATGGCCGACCTCACGCGCATGCCGCATCTGCTTGTGGCTGGCGCTACGGGCGCGGGCAAGAGCGTCTGCCTTAACGGCATTCTTATCAGCCTGTTGTACCGCACCCAGCCCAAGGATATGCAGTTGCTGCTGGTTGACCCAAAGCGCATTGAAATGGCCGTGTATGCGGATGAACCGCATCTGGTGCATCCTGTGGTCACGGAAATGAACGAGGCCAAAAACGCCCTTGACTGGGCCGTGCACGAGATGGATCGCCGTTACGAAGCAATGGCGCGCCTTGGTGTGCGCAATGTGGCCGGATTCAATCAGAAGCTGGCCGCCTGCAAGAATGATCTGCCTCCGGATTTTGCCGACCTTGAACCTCTGCCTTATCTTGTCATTGTTATTGACGAACTGGCAGACCTCATGATGACCGCTGCCCGCGAGGTGGAAACCAGCATTGTGCGCCTTGCGCAGCTGGCCCGCGCCGCCGGTATTCACATGATCCTTGCCACCCAGCGCCCCAGTGTGGACGTGGTGACAGGGCTTATCAAGGCGAACTTTCCGTGCCGCATATCCTTTCAGGTTACGTCCAAGCACGATTCGCGCACCATCCTTGACCAGGTGGGTGCGGAGCATCTGCTTGGTCGTGGCGACATGCTCTTCAAGCCCAGCGGGGGGCGCTTGCAGCGTCTGCACGGCCCCTTCCTCAGCGATGAAGAAGTGCAGGGCGTAGTGGCCTACTGGAAGCGGCAGCTCAGCCCCTCCTACAAGGTGGACTTTGCCCAGTGGGGGCTGGACTCTGTGAGCGGCGGCGGTAGCGGCGGTGGCGGCGATGCCGCGCAGGATCCCCTGTACGGCGAGGTGCAGGCCTTTGTGAGCGAGCAGGGGCGCGCATCCATATCGCTGGTGCAGCGCCGCTTCAAGATCGGTTTTAACCGCGCCGCGCGTCTGGTTGAACAGCTCGAACACGACGGTATCATCGGCCCGGCAGACGGCAGCAAGCCGCGCGCTGTGGTCAAATAAATCAAACAGCACAACTGGCGGCTTATGCCGTGGAGGTGTTATGCGCATAAATGGCATGCTGGCCCTGGCAGCCGGGCTTGTTCTTCTTGTGGCTTCTGCCGCGCAGGCTGCGGATATAGCGGCGACCATCCAGGCGCGGTATGAAAAGCTGCGCACGTTTTCCGCCACGTTTGAGCAAACGCTGACCCACAAGGAAAGCGGCTCGGTGGAGAAACGGCAGGGCAACCTGCTGTTCCAGAAGCCCCTGCTCATCCGCTGGCAGACAGATAAACCCCATGAAGAAACCCTTGTGGTCACGCATAAGGAAATTTGGGATTATCTTGCGGATGAAGAAATTGCCTACCGCTACCCTCTGGAACTTGTGCGCGATTCGCGCACCATCATTCAGGTCATCACCGGGCAAGCCGCGCTGACCAAGGATTTTGACGTCAAGGAAGCCGGGCAGGAAAACGGCCTCGCCAAGCTGCACCTTTACCCCAAGGAACCAGCCCCGCAGATGGTTGAGGCGCTTCTGTGGGTCGAGCCTTCCACCGGCTATATCCGCAGGGCCAGCATCATTGACTTTTACGGCAATTCCAACGACGTGCGCTTTACGCAGTTCAAGCCCGACACCTCGTTGAAGGAATCTGACTTCACCTTTACCGCGCCCAAGGGCGTTGAGGTTGAAGACCGCATTGACCGCAAGGTGCAGGAAAAGGAACTCTTTAAATAAGCTGATTACGACTCAACAAAAAGGCCGTGGAGTTCGAAACTCCACGGCCTTTTGCTGTATTTATGGGAAGGCTACACGCACAAGCGCCGGAAAACGCCCGGCGCGTCTTCGTCTACTATGGGAAAAGAATCCTGCAGCTCGTCCGGCACACTGACAGGTTTGCCGCTGGTCATATCAATGAAGACCCACTGGGTTTCCGCCTCGGCAAGGAGGGCTTTTTCCTTTGCATTCCAGAAGGCATAGCGGCGCAGGCTGCGGCGCGAAGCGTAGGATGCAATCCATGTGGCGGCGGTAATCACGTCACCCAGAAAGGCCGGGCGCTTGTAAGTGATGGTGTGCTGGCGCACCACCCAGCCCTGGCCAAGGCTCTCGTAACGCTCCATAGGCCAGCCGCAAACGGCGGAATGCGCAACAGCCACATCCTGCATCCAGGCCACATAGCGCAGGTTGCTGACGCGGTGCTGCATGTCGATATCATCCTGCCCAACCGTGATCTGCTGCGTATATATGTTGATCCGGGCCATATGTCCTCCGCATTTGTGATGGCGCAGACCATACCCCTTGCAGGTAAAAAATAAAAGACACGCGGGCTTGCGTTAATTTTGCCCGCGTGTCTTCTGGTTGATAAGAACAGGTTGCTACAGATTTGTCAGGGCACGTTTTGCCTTGCAGTCAGGCAAGCCTTTTGTTGCATGCTCGCTGCCCCTCGACCTTGCTGTTTTTTGGGTGCCCTACACGCAACCCTGAACAAGACTGTCGAGCACCGCTGCGGAAAGGTGGCGCGGCTGCGCCCGCAACTGAGGGTCAATGCCCCATTGCCGCAGTACATCCAGCGCCATGCTTTGGGCTGCTTCAAAACTTTCGCTGACCGGAGTGGACAGAGGAGCTGCCAGCGTCATGGCCGCCGGTTGCACGCCAATGAGGGCGCAGTGCTCCGGGGCTGTGCCGCGCAAGGCGGCAAGGCCCATCACTTCCGAAAAGCTGTTCTGGTGCGGGCCGATTTTTTGCGCTGTCAGGTATGCCGGCACGTTGTCGCGCAGCACCAGCTCGCCCGGTTCCAGCCCAAAATCAACCGCATCCAGCACCAGCAGTTTGTCGGCCCGTTCTACAAAGGTCAGCAAGGTCTGCCCCTGGGTGCCGCCGTCCACAACTTCCACGTTTTCAGGAAAATCCCAATGGGCGTAAAGCCGTTGCGCCAAAAGTACGCCAAAGCCTTCATCGCCGTACAGAATATTGCCAAGACCAAGAATGACGATCTGTTCCATGAGATTTCCGTGCACCTTTGCGGCAGTAGTGCCGCCTTTGGCGGCGCAACCACGCTGGCGTGTTTTGTTATGTCTGTTTGGCGGCCCGGATGGGCCGCCTCACGCTACTCTCAGGCTACCTCAGGTTATGGCTTGCGGCGTTCGCGGAATCCGCTGAACATGGACGAAACCAGGGTGGTCTTGCCCATGATTTCTTCGCGTATGACCATGTACAGGTGCACGGTCACAAAGGTAATGAGCAGCAGCATGCCCAATCGGTGCAAGCTGCGGGTCATTTGCCCGTTGCCGCCAAACCAGTTGTTTATCCAGTCCTGCACAAAGGTGAAGAAGTGGATAAACGGCACGTGGCTGTCCTGCGCGTACATGCCAAGGCCCGTAAGCATGATGACAAGCATGAAGATCATGCCCGTGCCCATGCCCAGCTGCGCCAGCGGGTTATGCCCCACATGCGCGGCGCATTCCTTGTTCAGGAACAGGTACCAGCGCACGTCCTGCCACAGGTCGTTCCACCAGTCCTTGCTCCACACCGGCACTATGATAAGCTCGCGAGAATAGCGGTTGCCCCACACAAGGCCATATATGTAACGCAGCACTGTTGAAATGATCAGCACAAAGCCCGCAATAAAGTGGGCCATACGGGTGTAGCCCATGTAAAAGGTTTCGTACGGCTCACCAGTGACGGAAAGCCAGGGTTTGCCGATAATATAGCCAGTGACAATAAGCACAATGACACAGGCAACCATAACCCAATGCCAGATGCGAATGGGCAGTTGATAAACGTATATGCTCTTGCCCATAGGCAGTTGCGGCAGCAGATGTTGTTCGCTCATGACGTTCTCCCGGCGGAAGGCTTGTATTCCGCGTCTCGGATTGCCCGAACGCTAGAAGCAGTTGTCTGTCCGCACCGATATGAGCTCTGATCCGTCCGGCCCGATGATGTGCGTGGAGCAGGCCAGGCAGGGGTCAAAGCTGTGCAGGGTGCGCAGGATTTCAAGGGGCTGGTTGGGAACCGCCATCTTGGTACCCATGAGCGAGGCCTCGTAGGCGCTGAGCTGTCCATCGGGGCTGCGGGGCGCACCGTTCCAGGTGGTGGGAACAACGCACTGGTAGTTCTCGATCTTCCTGTCCTTGATGGTGACCCAGTGCCCGAGAGCGCCGCGCGGAGCTTCCGTAAAGCCAACGCCGCGCAGGGTGCCGGTGGGCCAGCTTTCGGGCTTCCACAGCTTGGTGTTGGCTGTTGCGCGGTTGCCGTTTTTGAGGTTGGCTACAAGCTTGTCGTAGAAGTAGCGCATCTTGTCGGCAGACCATGCCAGTTCCAGCGAGCGGGCCGCAATGCGGCCAAGGGTGGATTGCAGTACAGAAACCGGCGCCTTGGCCTGACCAAGGAATTCATCAATGAGGCCCTTGATCTCGGTGTCCTTCCTGGCATAGCCCACCAGCAGGCGCGCCAGAGGGCCCACTTCCATCTGATGCCCACGCCAGAGCGGGGTTTTGATCCACGAATACCTGTCGCGCTCGTCCACCTGCTTGAGGTCAGTGGGCGTGCCCTTGATATTGGGGCCGGGGGCGTAGTTGGGTTCGGTCATGCCGTCAAAGGGGTGCAGACCGGTTTTGCCGCCGGGGTAGGGCTTGTACCAGGAGTGGGACACGCTTTCCTGAATTTCGTCAGGATTGCGCAGGTCAACGGGCAGCACTTCGTTGAAGTTGCCGTTGATGATGGCCCCAGGGGGCAGCAGCAGGCTTTTTTCAGAGTAGTCATTGGCGATGTCGGGGATAGCGCCGTAAGCAAGAACGGAAAGCTTGGAAAGCCCGCCGCCTATGTTCAGCCAGTCTTTATAGAAGGCCGCCAGCGCAAGGGTGTCGGGTATGACAACCTGTTGGGCAAAATCACGGCAACGCTCAATAAGTTGCAACACCAGTTCCAGACGTTCCTGATTGATAACATCGGCAGCGCCGTGCGCATCGAGGTTCAGCGAGCAGGGCACGCCGCCCACCAGCCAGTTGGGGTGCGGATTTTTGCCGCCGAAGATGGTGTGGATCTGTACCATGTCTTTCTGGAAATCCAGGGCTTCCAGATAATGGGCCACCACCAGCAGGTTGGCTTCGGGCGGCAGCTTGTAGGCAGGGTGCCCCCAGTAGCCGTTGGTGAAAATGCCCAGTTGGCCCGATTCAATCACGCGGTTGAGGCGATCCTTGATGGATTTGAAGTAGCCCGGCGAGGAATTGGGCCAGGGGGTGAGCTTGTGCGAAAGCTCCGACGTTGCCTTGGGATCAGCCTTGGCGGCAGACACAACGTCCACCCAGTCAAGGCCCGCAAGATGGTACAGATGCACCAGATGGTCATGGTACATGAGGCACAGGTGCATGATATTGCGGATAATATTGGCGTTGTCTGGTATTTCTATGCCAAGCGCATCCTCCACCGCATGCACGGAGGAAAGGGCATGCGTACCCGTGCAAACGCCGCAGATGCGTTCAACAAAGGCCCAGGCGTCGCGCGGGTCGCGGCCTTTGAGGATGATTTCAATACCTCTGAAAATGGTGCCGCACGAAACCGCATTGGTGATGACGTTGCTGTCGTCAAGGTTCACCTCGCAACGCAGGTGCCCTTCAATACGGGTAACGGGGTCTACAACCACGCGGCGGCCCGAGTCCTTAACGGCATAACCCTGAGATGTAGTGTATTCGTATGCCATGGGGTATTTCCTCAGTTTTTGGAGTCGGTGTCGGAGGAGTTCTTGGTGTTCTTGCTACCTGCGTGGCGCACCATACTGGCAACGCCGTGCACGGCAACACCCGCGGCCACGCCCGCCACAGCGGCAACGCCCACGGTTTCAGCCGTTGCGTTGGTGCCGAGATGCGGAATGGTGGTGATGCGGTCATAAAACGAGCCCTGATCCCAAAAATTCTGTTCCGAGCAGCCTATGCAGCCATGCCCGGACTGAATGGGAAAGGAGACACCGTTGTTCCAGCGTGTGGAAGGGCAGGCGTTGTAGGTGGTGGGGCCTTTGCAGCCCATCTTGTACAGGCACAGGCCAGCGCGCGCGCCCGCATCGTCCCACGATTCCACATATTCACCCGCGTCAAAATGGGCCCTGCGGTAGCAGTGGTCGTGCACGCGCTTGCCGTAAAACATTTCCGGCCTGCCCTGCGAATCGAGGGTGGGAAGGCGGTCGTAAGTGATAATGTAGGTCAGGATTGAACTCATGACCTCAGGGATGGCCGGGCAGCCGGGAACCTTGATCTGCGGTTTGTTGGGAAAGAGCTTGTGCAGCGGGGTAGCGCCCGTGGGGTTGGGGTGAGCCGCCTGCACGCAGCCCCATGAGGCGCAGGTTCCCCAGGCCACAAGGGCCTTGGCATGCTCCACGCCTTCCTTGAGCTTTTCGTAGAAGGGCTTGCCAGCATCAATGCAGTACATGCCCTGACCGTTGAGCGGCACGTTGCCTTCAACAGCAAGAATATACTGGCCTTTGTACTTCTTGATGGCCTCTTCATAGGCGGCATTGGCCTGATCGCCAGCGGCGGCCATGATGGTGTCCTGATAGTCCATTGTGATCATCGAGAGCACAATGTCTGTCGCCAGCGGGTGGGCTGTGCGCAAAAACGATTCAGTGCAGCAAGAACAGGAAAGACCGTTAATCCAGAGCACGGGGACACGCGGTTTGGTTGACAATGCCTGTGCGATTGCCAGATCCGCTCCGGGGCCAAGGCCCATGGCAACGGCTGTGAGCGCACAGAATTTCATGAAATCTCGACGGCTGACACCACGATTACGCAAGGCTTGTTCAGTAGTTTCGAGATGAGCCATAAGTACCTCGAGAAGAACATGGTTGCAGGGTGGTTGATGGATAAACGACACAGTTAATAGATATCAGTACTCCTTGCGCCTGTATACTGTTGAAAGTACAAGATTTCAAATGTACCCTGGCTGACCTCCTTACATCAAAACAGATTTCTTGATGCCGGTACTTTTTAAATCCGCCATAACGCCGACCAGAATGTCGGTCTGCGTGCGCAGTTCGTTGAGAACTGAGGTCGCCTGATCCATGGCATTTGCGGTGTTAAGGGCAAGCTGATTGATATCTTCAAGGCTGCTGTGGATGGTTTCGCTGGAGGCGGACTGTTCTTCGGAAGCTGTGGCGATGGATTGGGCCTGAATGGTAGAGGCGTTTGCCAGTTGCACAAGAGCCTGCAATGCTTCGCCAGACTGCCGGGCCAGAACCGTGACCTGCTCAATGGTTGCAGCGGACTGCTCCACATGCGAGATATGTTTGCGTGTTCCGCCCTGAACCGCATGGATGGCTTCTCCCACCTCCTTGGTCGCTGTCATAGTTTTTTCGGCCAGCTTGCGCACTTCGTCCGCAACCACGGCAAAACCCCGGCCTGCATCGCCTGCGCGCGCAGCCTCAATGGCAGCATTGAGCGCCAAAAGGTTGGTCTGGTCGGCAATATCACTGATGACATCCAGGACTTGCCCAATGCCCTCGGCCTGCTGACCGAGCAGGCCCATATCGACCTTCATCTTGTTGGACTGCTCTTGCACCTGAGCGATTGCAGAAATGACATTTTCAACAACTGTGGAGCCTTCGCTTGCCTTGGTGTGCGAATTATCTGCCGTTTGGGCGGCATCCGCAGCATTTTTTGCAACTTCAATGACAGTGGTGCTCATTTCCTGCATGGCGCTGGTTGTGGTATCAAGCCTGTTGGACTGGCTGGTTGCGCCTTGCGTAGAAATGCGCACCTGTTCCTCAAGGTTGTTGAGGGCGAGATTAAGCGATTCCACAACGCCGTGAATTTTGTCTACAGCCGTTGCAAGGGTGCTGGCTCTTGTATTTGCTTCTTTCTCTGCCTGCTCGGCTGTTATTCTGCACTGTTCCGCCAGGTTGCCGCGTTCATCAGCAAGGGCATGCTGTTGTTGGGCCGTCTGAATCTGTTCTTTCAGGCGGGTGACCATTTCGCGCAGCACATCGGCAAGGCCGCCGATCTCGTCATTCTGTTTGACTGTCAGAACCGAATCAAAATCCCCGTGGGTGATGCCTTGGGCGTAGCGCAGGGTGCTGCGCACTGGCCTTCCAATAGTGATACAGATTCTCCAACCCAGCAGAATGGTGAAAAAGGCCACCAGAAGCGCGGCAGAAACAGCGATCAAGAGGCTCCTCTGGGCCAGACGCACTTCTTCGCGAGCGTTTCCAAGCAATTGATCTCCCCAAGCTTTTTCCACTTCCATCAGCTTGTCGATGCGCCGCGTGGACGCTGCAAACCATTGCTGCGGATCAGCCTCCAGGCTGGATTTTTCAAGGTTGGCGTAGGCAGTATCGCGGAATCGCGTCACTTCTTCATCAACAGATTGCATTTTGCTTTGCAGCAGGTTTAGCGCTGCCTTGCCGCCCAGTTCCGCAAACGAACTCAGATAGGTGTTTTGTGAGCTGACCCTGTAGAGCCAGTCGCGGTAGAGCTGTTTGCTGAAGGTTCCGGCAGAAAAGGCGGCGTTGAGCGTGGCACGCTCCTGCCCGGCAATCTCCTTGCCGTGCAAAAGCTGAATGATTGATGTGAAGGCAAGGTCGGCGCGGGCGTTCAGTTCAGAAATCGCAGCGATCAGTTCATTGATACTGATATTGTACGCTGCAATGGCCTGAAGGGCATCAATGCGGGCGTCCCTGGCAGCGTTTCTGGTTGTAGAAAGGTCTGTAAAGTTTTGGGTGGATGCAGCAAATATTCTGGCAAGAGAGTCATTTTCCAGACTATCCGCGCCAGCAAGTACAGCAGTAAAGTTTTTATAGGCTGAATTGGATTTATCTGTCTGTTCCGCCAGTTCGGAAGAAAATCTTTTGCCCTTGCTGCCCAGGAATCCAGCCGTGTAACCACGCTCTTTTTGCAGCTCGTGGATAAGTTCACCAGCAGAGAGGCTGACAACCAGCGAGCGTTCTATGGCTTTAAGGTGGTCTATCGTCTTCCAGCGTTGAATGTTTTCCGCAGAAACAACGAAGAGAAAAGTCGCCATGGGCAATACGAGCAGAAGACTGAGTTTTCGGGCAATCTTGAGATCGGCAAGCATGGTGGCTTCCTCCTTAAAACGGTTGTCTTACTCAATTTGCGGGTGATGCGCTTGCGTTCTATGGCATCTATATAGCAAGCTAATAATTGCATGTAATAACTGTATTGCGATATTTCCAAAGGATTTAACGTTTGTAGTAGCATAATTAAAGCAAAAGACAATAACGTTGTTGAGAGAGTATCAATCAAGTTGCTGTTAGTATTAAATAATTTAATGTAAATTGAATATATTATTATATTTTAAATAGTTATAGTTTTCTATTTCGCATTTGGTTAGTCAGTTAGTGATAGTAGATAGCTGGGTAATAATAAGTAAGATATAGTGTTTATCGCTATCAATTTATTTTTAATACATTAACACTCTTATTTTTAAGTATAAAAAAATATAATTTTCGAATAGCCCGAGCTGGTTTGGATTGGGAGGTATGGCGCAAGGGGTGGTAGTGGCATATTTATTTTTTTTGTACTACTACTCTTCGTGTTATGATTTAGAAGTTCGTGTTCACAATTTGGGCCAGAATTGCAGTCAAATTTTATATCTTCCTGACCTGTACTGTCCCGGAGGTTCCCGTGTTGCCGTTTGATTACCCGCCGCCTCGGCGCAGCAAACGTTTGTTTGTCCGCTGGTTGGGGTATTCCGCCATTCTGCACGCTGTGCTCGCGGCATGCCTGCTTGCAGGGGCCTACGCCTTGCCCCGGTATCTTCCGGTTCAGTCTGGCGGGGCAGTGATGGTCAGTCTGGCAGGTGTGGGGAGTTCATTGGCAGGAGAGGCGGGGCTGCAGGCACAGGCTGCGGGCGGCATGACTGAGGATGTCTCAGTTACGCCGCCAATGACAGAAACAGCAGCAAAAGCCGAGCAAACGGTGGCTGAGGCGGCTGTTCCTGTAAAAAAGCATTCTGTCAAGCCGAAGCAGGCAGAAAGGCCCGCTGGCAACCACAAGGCGCAGCCCTCGCAATACAGGCAGGAGCAATCGGCCCAGCCAAAGCCCCAGCAGGTAACCACAGCCTCGGGGCAGTCTGCCCAAGCCGACCTGCCAGTTCAATCTGGCGGTGATGGCGGTCAAGGCTCTGCCAGCAGCGGCTCTGGCCCTTTGGAGCAGGCCACGGGCGCTGTGCAGGGGGATGGTTCCCCCCATCCGCAGGTTATGCCCTGGAATGCTCAGGGCGGGCCACGATTTTTACGGCAGGCTCCATTGCGGTACCCCCGCGCTGCCCAACGCCGTAACCTTGAAGGAAAGGCGGTTGTGGAAGCCTATCTTGATATGCAGGGCAAGCTGCTCCGCGCCCGCGTGTTGCAGGCTGATCATGAAGATTTTGCCGATGCGGCGCTGGCCTGTGTGCAGTCGTCATCGTTCAAGCCTGCCCAGCGGGAGGGTAAAGCTATCCCCTGTGTGGTGCGTATTCCCATGCTCTTTGTGCTCAAGGGGCTTTAGTGATCAGGCCTGATTGCTCTGCTCGACAGGAGATGTCTGCTCGCTCCGGCATGTCTTCTTGGGCGAAAAGATCATGGCTGCAACAAGTATGGCGGAAGAAACCAGCACAATAACGGCCCCCGGCGGCACAGCCCAATGGAATGAAAGCCACAGGCCCGCAACGGAAGCCACCGCGCCGAACAGGGCGGCCAGCAGAAACATGCGGCTCAGGCGATAGGTGATCTGCAATGCCGTGGCTGCTGGTGTAACAATAAGCGCATAGATCAATAAGCCGCCGATGGCCTTGAGGGCACAAGCCACCACCAGCCCCATCAAAATGAGGCAGGCATAGTAGATGCCCTTGACGGGAATCCCCGCAGCTACCGCCGCATGCCTTTGCCCCATGATTGCCTCGATCTCCTTGAAAAACAGAAAAACAAAGCCAAACAGAAGCAAGGCCGTTGCGGCCATGAGTTGCAGGTCAAAGCGTGTTACCGTGAGCAGGCTCCCCCATATGAGGCTGAGGCCTTCTGTCCGTGCGCCGGGCATGAGGCCCAAAGCCAGCATGGCCAGGCTCATCACCACCGCAAAGACAACACCCATGGCGGTATCAAGGCTGAATCCGGGTTTTTCAGCAAGCGGCCCCACAGCAGAGGCAGCCCCAAGGCTGGCTGCAAGCCCACCAGCCAGCGGCGGCGCGCCAAGCCATAGGGCAAGCAGCGCCCCGGCAAAGGCGGCGTGCGAAACGCACATCCCCACCAGACTCATGCGCCACAACACCACAAAGACGCCCATTGCCCCGCAGACAGAACCGCCAAGCAAGGCCATAAGCAAGGCCCTTTGCAAAAAAGCGTACTGAAAAAAGTCATCCATATTTCACCCGCAGTAATTTGTCGTACCGGGCCGCCCTGATTAAAACAAGGCCGCCATGCGCTCGCCGCTGTGCGCTACCTGAATGGGCACATCGTACAGTCTGCTCAAGAGCTCAGCATTGACGGCATCCTGCACGTCGCCCTGCCAGAGCATGCCGCCAGCCCGCAGCATGGCAACCTTTTGGGCCAGTGCAAACACTGCGTTGAGGTCATGCGTCACCATGACGACAGTGAGGTTGAATGCTTTACGCAGTGTGGCAACAGCATTGCAGATATCCCGTTGCGCGCGCCAGTCAAGCGCGGCTGTGGGTTCGTCAAGCAGCAGCAGTTCCGGCTCCTGCGCCAGGGCGCGGGCAAGCGCCACCCGCTGCCTTTCGCCACCCGAAAGATGCCCGATAGGCCGCTGGGCCAGGTGCTCAAGGCCAACGACTTCAAGTGACTGCATGGCAAGCTTTTTTTCTTTCTTTCCCGGCCAGCGAAAAAGTCCCAGCCGCCCATAGGTGCCGCTGAGCACGGAGGCGAAGACAGAAAGCGGCATTTTGGGATCAAGGTCGGTAGCCTGAAAAACATGCGCCACCTGACGGCGTACCTCGCCCAGCATGTCTGGGCTTACACTTTTACCTTTGAAATACACGGTGCCGCCATTGTGTGGCGTAAGCCCGTTAAAAAGGCCCATCAGAGTGGACTTGCCTGCGCCGTTGGGGCCGATGAGCGTCCAGAAATCACCCTTTTCGATGCGCAGGTTTATGCCGTTCAGGATGCATCGCTTGCCGTAGTGAACGCTGACGTTGCGCAGTTCGGCCAGGCACGGGGTCACGGCTTTGCCTTTATGGTTTGCAATTGCGCCACGTTACGGCGCAACAGGCTGAAATAGTCCGGCGCGTCGTTGCTGGAGCCGGGAAAATTGGAAAGCACCACATGCGTCACCCCAAGCTCCAGCGCCAGCGGTAGCCCCGCGTCCGGCCCGCTCTGATAATTATCCACCACACCCGCCACTGGGCTGTCTTTGACTGCGCTCAAAATTTCAGCCAGCCCGCGCGCATTAACGTCTTCAGCCCTGCCAAAGGAGCGGATCACGTCAAAGCCCGCCCATTTTACAAATTCTGCCTGCATGTATGCTGCGATAACAGGCAATCCCTGCGTGGCAGCAAGCGCCGAGCGGCATTCTGCGGCAATGGCGTCAATCTTTTGCAGCCGTTGCAGCATCCTCCGCCTGATAACCGGCGCAAGCTCAGGGGCCGCGCCTTCAAGCGCCGCCGCAATTTCCCGCACAGCCTGTTTTTGTATGTCGGGTATGAGCCAGCTGCCACGCGGGCTTACTTCAACAATAGCAAGCAGAGGGTTGCCCACAGCCTGGAGCATGGCATCTACCTGCTGCAGATGGCGCTGAAACGGGTGGACGAGCAGCAGTTTTGCCTTGGCGGCAAAAACATAATCCCCGGTGCTGGCATTCTCATGACCAGGGCAACTTGAACCCTGGATCAGGGTGAGCGTTTCGCTTTTACCTTCTGACAGGTCGGCAACAATATCTGAAATAAGCGAAGTTCCGGCCACAACGCGCAGCGCTTCCGCCGCAGTTGCGGAAAGGGGAATGAGAACCAGGGCAAGCCACAGCAGGGCGGAAAATTTTTTCATGGCGTATCCCAGCTATTTTATAGCGCAGAAGTGGAAGTGGTCTGGCCCTTCGCTGGCCTCAATGTTCGTAAAGCCAGCCTCGGAAAAGATGATGCGCATGCCCGTGGGGCAGGGCAGATGATCACCTTCCACCGCGTGGTGGCTGTCATGAAGCTGATTGAGTTTTTCACGGCCATCTATGTGCAGCACATAGGCACGGCCAGCGGGGCGCAGGACGCGATGAAACTCCCGGGCAGCGGCTTTTTTGTCCGCCACGTGCGGAAAGGCGGAAAAACAGATAACCATGTCCACGCTGGCATCCGGCAGGGGCATGCACTCTGCCGCCGCCTGATATGTGCGCACATGGGGAAAGCGCGCGGAAAGGCATTGGAGCATAGCGGCGGAAGGGTCGAGCGCCAGGAATGACGCATCGGTCAGGGCGTATTTTTGCAAAAAAGGCTGCAGCACACCTTCGCCGCAGCCCACATCCAGAATAACACGGGCATGCGCCAGGGGCAGCCCCTGAACCAAGTGGTCAACCTGCCTGAGTTTTTCCGGCGGATAGTTGCGGGCTTCCCATCCGGTGGCGTGCGCGTTGAAAAATTCCTCTCTTTCAGCGTGTTGTGCAGAGTTCTTGCTCATGCTGCCTCCTGAAAAAGCGCCGCCCTGCACGCAAGGCGGCGCAATACTGGTTAGAACTTGAGGTCAAAACCAACCATGACGCTTGTGCCGGGCATGTTGTAAAGCCCCCGGTTGTTGCCGGAAAGCTCCATGCTGTATGCGTATGGCGTATTGAAGATGTTGTTTACCGCCACAAAAACCTTGCCTTCTTCAATGTGCATGTCGTCGTAGCTGAAAGTATAGTCCAGCCTTGCGTTAAACACGTTGATGTCGGGCAGGCGATTTCTTTCATTCAGTGTGGTCACGTTGCTGGAAGGCGCTTTGGGGTTTGTCGTCCGCATCCAGTTGGCTGCGTAAACATCCTTGAGGTACTGGTAATCGCCGCTGAGCTGGAAGTTATCAAAGAACTTCCACTTGAAGCCGGTTTGCAGGGCAAAGGCAGGCGTGTAGGGCATTTTGCTTGTAGTTTCGCCGTCGTCGCCCTTGGCCCATGTTTTCAGCCAGGTTGCGCCCACAAAGAGCTCAAGGTTGTCTGTGGGCGTGACGCTGCCAGCAAGTTCAAGCCCGTCAATTTTGTATTCAGACGCGGACGAGGTGAAAAAGTCGCTGGTGGGGTTGGCGTTCCCATACATATAGGCGCGCAGTCTGTCGCGGCCGTCATCGTGAAAGACAGTGGCGCTTGCCGTGAACAGCCCCGGCTGGGTGTGGCTGAGCGACATTTCATAGTGGTCCACCACTTCAGGGCGAATATCCTTGGTGTCCAGGCCGGAAGGCAATGATGTTTTGTTGGTCAGCAGGCCCTGGAGGATAACAGGGCTTGGATAGTTGACGCCCCGCGCGTAGTTGAGGCCAAGATTGGTGTTGTTGTAGCCAAGCACTAGGCCAGCCTGCGGGGCGGTTTTGTCTTCAAAAAGGTTGCTTGTGTACAGGCGCAGACCAGCGGAAGGCGTAACGTGAAAGCTTTCCTTGCTGCCAAACATCTGGCTGACGGCAGCGTAGGGCGAAAACATCCTGTGCTGAGGAAATTCCCACGATGTTGTGGAATCTGTGGAATACGTCCGCTGGTCGTTGCGCAGGTCGCTGATATCAAGATCAAAGCCGTTGACTATCTCGCTGCCTTCCCAGATGGAATAGGTTTCGCGGCCTCGCAATCCGTACAGATTGTTGGTTTGCACCGATGTGGTTGTGTTGGAATTTTCGCCGCGCAGATAAAACAGCGTGTCGTTGTAATAGCCTTTGAGGTAACCATTGGCGTTGTTGTACTTGTTGATGAGGCTCAACGTGGCAAGGCTTGTCTGTGTATCGTAGCGGTCTGTGGTGCGGGTATTGGTAATGGGATTGTTGGGAACCTGAGTCTGTGCATCCACCCGGTTGGCCATCATGCGCAACGACCAGTTGTCAGACAGGCCTATGCCCATGTTGCCGTAGTAGCTCGCCTGGTAGGCCGCTGTGTGATCCTTGTGCCCCAGCGTGCTGACAAGGCTTTGCGCGGCATAAATATCCACATTGTCTTTTTTTGCGCCCATGCCAACGTTTTCGGCCACAGTGCCAAAGCTGCCTCCCTCTGCGCCAATGCGCAGCTCATAACCTTCCTTGGTCATGTATTTGGGAATAAAGTTCAGCATGGCATAACCGGTGCCAAAGCGCGACGGCTGGGGGTATTTGTAAATTTCCATACCGCCGAGGGCGTAGACCGGGATGCCGTCGGCCAGGGCCTGCCCGTACAGCACGCCGCTGCGCGGCACGTCATCAAAAAAGATATTGATGTCAGGGCTTGGATGGCTTGCGCCGCGCCCGCGCACATAAAGGCTCGCGCTGGTTTGCCCGCCGATGATGTTCTTTTTCTGATACATGACGCCCGGCACGTTGCGCAGGGCGTCATAAAAATCAAGAGAGTTCTGTAGGCGGATCTGCTCTTCAGTCACCACGTTGTACTGGGTGCCAAACCGCGTCTGCACTGGAACAGTTGGAGCCTGATCGGCCACGCCGAAAGCGGTTACGGCGGGCAGGTCATACGCTGTAAGGCTGCCCTGCGTGAGGTCTGCCTTTGAGGCAGGGGCCTCCTGCCCTCCTGTTTCGGGTGGAGTCTCTGCCGCCCAGCCCGGCTGAACGCAAAGACAGTGGCCTGCAAGCACGGCAGCCGCCACAATTGCTGAAACCTTGTTCATTACACGTCTTCCTCCTTCTTATACCTGTCGCGCGGGGTGCGCGTGGGCTTTTCGCAGGGGATTGCTGCACAACCTTTTGAGTGTGTTATGTAATATAAAAAAGTGTTACCGTGCGGGCGACGAATACAGCAAGAGGGCGCAAGGATGCCGCCCAGCTTGTTGATTTATGTTATTTTTTTAAAAAATGTAACACAAACTATAGTTTGTCTGCGATACAGTCAAGCTGGTGATACCATGAATTTCTGCAAGAATGCCCGCGTGGTATGCTGGCAAAAGAGGGGGGGATTGTACCCGGCAGGGAAGCTGCTAAATCAGCCTCCCCGCCGGACTCGGGGGAATTTGCTTGGCGCGTGGCGTTTAGAATTTATAGATAAAGCTCATGTTGACGTTCCAGGCGTCCTGGGTGGTGACGCCGCCCATACGCGCGCCGCTTGTGGTGGTGTACCCGCCCCAGACATCCTTGGACTGGTCAAGCCACAGGGCAATGTAGTTGGCTTCCACCACAATCTTGAAGTTGTCGTACATCTGGTAGGTGGAGGTGACGCCAAATTCCGCAGCGTAGTCGCGCGAGGTCAGGTACAGGCCGTAGTAGTTGGCCGTGTTGAAATCGCCCATGCTACCGGGGGTTACATCGGGGCGGAACAGGGTTTGCCCGTCCACATCTTTCTGCCCCTTGATGTACTTGGCCATGGTGGGGCTGTTGGTGCCGCCAAGCAGGTTGGCGTGGAAGGTGTGCTTGAGCTTGTCCAGAAAGCTCACGTCTTTCACGCGCGCGCCCACGCCCCAGGTTCCCACAAAGGTGGAGCCAAGCAGGGTATCGCGACCAAGGGTGAGTGTGCCCAGCGTACCAAAGCTGTCCAGCCCGTTGGTGCTTTCGTTGTTGGCTTCAATGGTGGGCATGCGCTCAGAGCCGTTTTTCACGTTGCCGTCGTCGCCGCTTGTATACCAGCCGTAGATACCGGGCACACCCCAATCCATGCTGTATTCTGCCAGCAGGGAGCCGTACCAGCCCTTGCGGTTCAGGGTTTCAACGCCAGTGTCCGACTGCCCGTAGTTGAAGCTCCACGCCAGCCGGAAGGGATTCCAGGCCACGGCTTCGCCTGTCAGGCCTGCCCAGAAAATTGTGGAATAGGCATTGGCGATCTGCCGCCCGACCTTGCCGTCATTGAGGGCATACGTAGCAGGGGCTACGCCCAGCGCGCCCGCGCCATCGTTGTTTTTGCCGTAAAAATCATTGTTCTTGCGAAAGGTATTGCTGCCAAACGCGCCCACAAGGCCCCAGGGGGTGATGGTGACGCCTTCAAAACGCAGGGGAGCGGTAAGGCCGAAAAGATCAAAGTTGTCCAGATAGCTCTGCGGGGAATTTCCGGTTCCGGCCCAGTTGTCGTTGTAGGCGCGCGCCCAGAATCCTGTGAGCGAGAGGTTTTCGTTTACCGGCACGGAAACCGTTATGCCTGCGGTGTCGGCGTCAAAGGCCTGCGAGGCTTCGGTCACGTAGTCTGGCAAAAAGATGCGCTGTATGCCCATGCGGATCTTTACATCGGTTTGCGGCATGGTCCAGTCAAGGTAACTGTGCTTGATCTTGATGACGTTGTTGCCGTCCGCCCCCAGAGCCGCGCCGGACTTGTTGCCGGCCTGCCCCCAGTACTGGCGGCCAATCTCAAAATACACGGTGCCGGAAAGCGCTTCTGATGCCACGGCGTCAAGCTGAAGGCGCACACGCGACTTGGCCTCGAACTGGTCTTCATTATAACGGCCCCAGCCCGTGGTGCGGTTGGCCTGCGTGCCGTTGACGGAGCGCCCCCTGTCCATAAAATTGCCGCCGCCGCCGTATTCAAAATTCATTATCCAGACGCCCTTGGTCTTGAAGTCCACAGCCTGCGCAGTGGCGGCAAGGCCAGGCAGCAAGGCTGCGGCAGCCAGAAGCGATAAAACTTTTTTCCGCATCGTTCCCCCGATAGTGACGTAAGATTTCATATGGACACGTTTTATAAGTTCGTGCTACTGGATTTGCTTGCAACGGCGATGTTATCTTTGCAGAAAAAGTGCTACCACTGTCAACCCCTAAATCTGCCTCGCCGCATGGAGCGCGATATGCGAAAAATCGGTTTTGTACTGGCGGCCCTGATCTGCTGCCTGAACATATCCGCCTGCCAGAATGATGAAAAATCCACTGCCCAGGCGCAGCGTACTGAAATGGTCTACGCCAGCACCAAGGACATCCGCATCATCAATCCCCATCTCTACTCCGGGGAAATGGCCGCCCAGAGTATGGTGTTTGAACCGCTGGTGGTGAACACCCCCGAGGGTGTGAAGCCCTGCCTTGCCGAAAGCTGGGAAATTTCGCCCGATGGCCGCGTGTACATATTTCATTTGCGCAAGGGCGTGACATTCACAGACGGCGCACCCTTTGACGCCGCCGCCGTCAAGCTGAACATGGACGCCATTGTTGCCAACAGGCAGCGGCATGGATTTGAAATGGTTAACGAGATTGAGCGCAACGAAGTGGTGGACACGTACACGTACCGCCTTGTGCTCACGCATCCGTACTATCCCACCCTGGTGGAACTGGGGCTTGTGCGGCCATTCCGTATTATTTCGCCCAACTGCTTTATTAACGGTCAGACCAAGGACGGTGTTTCCGGCTATGTGGGCACCGGCCCCTGGGTGCTGACTGAACACAAGGAAAAGCAGTACGCGCTGTTTACGGCCAACAAAAATTACTGGGGCGCTCAGCCCAGGCTGCAGGCCGTGCGCTGGCGCGTCATGCCTGACCATCAGACCATTATGCTTGCCCTGCAAAAGGGTGAAATTGATTTGGTTTTTGGTGCAGACGGCGACATGCTGAACATGGACGCCTTTAACGCGCTGCAAAAGGAAGGCAAGTACGCCACCCTTATCAGCAAGCCCATTGCCTCGCGCGCCATCCTGCTCAATGCGCACCAGCCCGTGACCAAGGACCGCGCAGTGCGCATGGCCCTGCAATATGCGGTCAACAAGCAGGCCATTGTGGACGGCGTTCTGAACGGCACGGAAAGCGTGGCCGACACGCTTATTTCGCCCACGGTACCCTATTGCGACCTTGGTTTGCCCGTGCGCGGCTATGATCCGGCCAAAGCCGCAGCCATGCTTGAGGCCGCTGGCTGGAAGCTCGGCCCCGATGGCCTGCGCGCCAAGGACGGGCAAAAGGCCGTAGTGCGCCTGTACTACAATTCGCAGAATGCGCAGGAGCGCACCCTTGCCGAATACGTGCAGAGCGACCTGAAAAAGGTCGGCATAGAAATGAAGATCATAGGTGAAGAAAAGCAGGCATTTCTTGACCGCCAGCGCACTGGCGATTTTGAACTGCAATACTCGCTTTCGTGGGGAACCCCCTACGACCCGCAGTCCTACCTTTCATCGTGGCGCAAACCCGCGCACGGCGACTATCAGGCCCAGGTGGGCATGGAGCGCAAGGAATGGCTGGATAAAACCATCAGCCAGCTCATGATTGAACCGGATGAAGCGACCCGCAAGGCCATGTACAGGGAAGTTCTCACCTATGTACATGACGAGGGCGTGTATATTCCCATTTCGTACTCGCGCACCAAGGCTGTGCATTCCAAAGCATTGCAGGGCGTTGGATTCGCTGTTTCGCAGTACGAAATTCCTTTTGAAAAAATGTATTTCGAGAACACACCCGCCCGCTAGGCAGCAGGCACAGTTCAGGGGCGCGTCTTTGCACAGTCGCAAGGGCGCGCCCCATGCTCCACATATATGAAAGCATACATTCTCCGCCGCCTCCTGCTGACAATCCCGCTTTTGCTGGGGATTTCCTTTGTTTCATTCGTCATCATCCAGCTCAGCCCAAGCGACCCGGCCGAGGTGGCAGTCCGCGTCAATGAAATCGAGCCCACGGATGAAGTGCTGGCTATCACGCGTGAGCAGCTTGGCCTCAACAAGCCTTTTCTGACGCGCTATGCGGACTGGATGTGCGCCGTTGCGCAGGGTGATCTGGGCAGGCGCTATGTGGACAACAAGCCCGTTGCGCAGGAACTGGCCCGGGCCTTGCCCCCCACCGTGTGGCTGGCGCTGACGGCAACGCTCTTTATGGCGGTGTGCAGCGTGGGTATGGCTTTTGTGTGCGCCATGCACGAGGGACGCACTGTGGATTACCTGCTGCGCGGGTTTATTTTTCTTGGCACTGCCACGCCCGGATTCTGGGCCGGGCTGCTGCTCATGTGGCTTTTTTCCGTCAAGCTCAACTGGTTGCCCACCAGCGGCATGCAGGGCGCAAGCTCGGTCATTCTGCCCGCAGCGACACTCTCTTTGTCCTACATTTCCACCTATGCGCGGCTTTTGCGCAACAGCATGGTGCAGAACAAGCAGAAGAATTCCGTGCTCTATGCTAGGGCGAGGGGCCTCACGCGGAGCATGATCTGGCGGCATATATTTCGCAATTCCCTGCAATCCACCCTGACCGGGCTTGGCATGTCGCTGCCAAAGCTTATGGCCGGAACCTTTGTGGTAGAAACCATCTTTGCCTGGCCCGGCCTCGGCTGGCTGTGCGTCACCGCCATTTTTAACCGCGATTTTCCCGTCATTCAGGCCTATGTGCTGCTGATGGCCGTGATGTTTGTGGGCTGCAACCTGCTGGTGGACATCTTGTGCGCAGTCATTGATCCGCGCCTGCGCGCCAGGGAGCAGGTATGAGGGTATGGCGGCGGCTGCGCAACGACCCTGTGGGCATGGTCTGCCTGTGTTTTCTGCTTGCCGTGGCGGCGCTTGCCCTGTGCGCGCCCCTGGCGGCTCCGTGGGACCCCACGGCCATTGATATAAAAAACAAATTTGCGGCATGGTCTCTGGCGCATCCCCTTGGCACAGATCAGCTCGGCAGGGACGTATTGTCCCGGCTCATCTGGGGCGGGCGCGCCACCCTGGGCTTTTCGCTGCTCACCATGGGCATAACCCTTGTTATCGGCAGCGGATTGGGCATTGTGGCTGGTTTCTGTCGCGGCAAGGTTGACGAAACAATCATGCGTTTTTGCGATGTGATGATGTCCTTTCCCAGCGAGGTGCTCATTCTGGCCATTGTGGGCATGCTTGGGCCGGGGCTTGGCAATGTGGTCATTGCCAGCGTGATTGCCAAGTGGCCCTGGTATTCGCGCATGGTCCGCTCTGTGGTCATGCAGTATACGGACGTCAACTATGTGCGCTTTGCCCGCGTGGCGGGCTGCGGCATGTGGCACATCTTCCGCAGGCATCTGCTGCCCGGCGCGCTGGGCGAAATCATTGTGCTGGCAACGCTCGATACCGGGTCAGTGATCCTGTCTGTTTCAGCCTTGTCCTTTCTTGGCCTCGGAGTGCAGCCGCCCACGGCGGAGTGGGGAGCCATGCTTAGCGACGCCAAGGACATCATGTCCATGTACCCGCAGCAGATGCTGCCCGCAGGGCTGACAATCCTGCTGGTTGTGGCGGCCTTCAACTTTTTGGGCGACAGCCTGCGCGATGCCCTTGACCCCGCCCATACCACCCTGCAGGGGGTGAGCCTGTGAGCGCGTTCAATACTGGTTGCCAAAAGCAGGAGCAGTCCTGCGCCGCCGCGCCCCATGTGCCCTATGTACTTGATGTGCGCAATCTGCGCGTGGTGCAGCGCGCAAACGGGCAGGAGCTTGTGCACGGCGTGGACTTTACGCTTGCCGCCGGGGCCTGCCTTGGCATTGTGGGCGAAAGCGGCAGCGGCAAAACCCTGACCTGCCGCAGCATCATGGGCCTGTTGCCGCCTACGCTTGCGGGCGAGGGCACGGCTGTTTTTAACGGTATTGATCTTGTGCATGCCCCGGCGGAGCAGATGCGCCAGCTCCGGGGCAGCAAGATTGCCATGGTGCTGCAACAGCCCATGACAGCCTTTGACCCCCTGTACACCATGGGGGCGCAGTTTAGGGAAACCCTGACTGCGCATGGGGCGTACACCGCCGGGCAGGCAGATGATCTGGCCGTAACCATGTTCGGACGTGTGCGCCTTGACGCACCGCAGGAAGTTTTGCGCAGCTACCCGCACGAGCTTTCGGGCGGCATGCTGCAACGCTGCATGATTGCTCTGGCATTGGCCCTTGAGCCGCAGATCATCGTTGCCGACGAACCCACCACGGCACTGGATGCGGAAACGCAGTTTGAGGTCGTGCAACGGTTTCTGGAACTGCGGGCACAGTGCAATACCGCCATGATCTTTGTTTCGCACGATCTGGGCGTGGTGCAGCGTCTGGCAGATGCCGTGCTTGTGATGAAGGATGGCAGCTGCGTGGAATACGGCCCTGCGGAAACCGTGTTTAACGCGCCGCAGCACGAATATACGCAGTATCTCATCCGCACGAGGCTTGCGTTGACGCGGGGTTTTGAAGCCATGCTGGAGCGCGTCCATGCTTGAGGTAAGAAATATCTGCAAAAGCTATGGCAAGGGCGGATTGTGGAATCCCCAGCCCAAACCTGTTCTGCATGACGTGAGTTTTCACATACCAGTGGGCGCGACCGTGGGGCTGGTGGGCGAGAGCGGCAGCGGCAAAAGCACGCTGAGCCGCCTTGTTCTCGGGCTGGAGCGCCCAAGCAGCGGCACGGTATTGCTAGAAGGGCAGAGTGTGGGCCAGTGGCTGCGGCGCAATCCTGGCCGCATGAGCGTGGTTTTTCAGGATTACACAACCTCGGTCAATCCGGCCTACACCATCCGCGGCATCATCCGTGAGCCTTTGCTGGCCTGCGGCAGAGGTGCTGGGTCGGACAGGGCAGTGCTTGCGCTGATGGATCGCGTTGGCCTTGCCGCAAACCTTGCAGACCGCTTGCCCCATGAGGTCAGCGGCGGTCAGTTGCAGCGGGTGTGCATTGCCCGCGCCATCGCCACGGATCCCCGCTTTGTGGTCTTTGACGAGGCCATCAGCTCGCTGGATGTTTCTGTGCAGACCCGCATTCTTGACCTGCTGCGCGAGCTCAAGGGAAATATGACCTATTTTTTCATAGCGCACGACCTCCAGGCCGTGACCTATCTGTGCGATGATATTATTTTTATGCATCAGGGCCGCATTGTGGAACAGGCCGCAGGCACAGGGCTGGCTGGCGTTTCGCACCCCTACGCGCAAAAACTGGTGAGTTCGGCAATCCTGTTTCGTTCGGCCTGGAATGGCTGAGCAGTATTGATCCGGCAAAATTCAAGGAGTCTTTATGAGCCAATACGCTACAGATACCGCCTGCGCCACTCCGGATGCCATGTCCGTCCCCGGCCCGACGCTTACGGGACGCATCGAAAACTACTGGTCGCGCCGGGCCGAGAGCTATGGCGAAATACGGCGTCATGAGCTTGCCTGTGAGAAAAAATCCCTGTGGCTGGCGGAAATCATGCCCCATCTGCCAGAGGCAAGGCCATTGCGCATCCTTGATGTGGGTACAGGGGCCGGATTTTTCGCCATACTGCTGGCAGAGCAGGGACATTGCGTCTGCGGCGTGGACATGACCCAGGCCATGCTGGACGAAGCCGCGGCCCTTGCCCGGCAAGCCGGGTGCGAAGTGGCCTTTCTGCGCATGGACGCCTGTTGCCTTGAGTTTGAATCCGCAAGTTTTGACGCGGTGATTTCGCGCAACCTCACCTGGACGCTTCAGGATGCCGCAGCCGCGTACCGGGAGTGGAACCGTGTGCTGCGGCCCGGCGGGGTTCTCTTGAATTTTGACGCTGACTACGGCTCGGTTTCTTTTCTGGATTTGGCGCATCAGCCGGGCGTTCACGCCCATGCGGGCATAAATGACGACATGATGCTTGAATGCGAAAACATTCGCCGTCAGCTGCCGCTCAGTTCCGAATGCCGCCCAGTATGGGACGTGCAGACCCTGCGCAGTTCCGGCTTTTCGGACTGCAGGTGTGACCACGGCCTGAGCGCGCGCATCTACGCCCACCGTGATGAAACCTACAATCCTGTGCCCATGTTTGCCCTGCGGGCGATCAAGTAGCAGCCAGAGGCGGGGCTTTGTCTGAAGCTGTGGCGGAGGAAAATGACCGTTGCAGGGAGGGGTGACTGATGTGTAGTTCCGGCAAGGCAGGCTCCGTCAGCTCCGGCGCGCAGTCGGGTGTTGCGCAGCTAAATACGCAGCCGTACAGGCAGGAATCAGACGCGCTGGGCGCAGTGGGTGTTCCCCTGTCGGCATACTGGGGCGTGCATACGGCCCGTGCGCTGGCAAATTTCCCACTTTCGGGCCGTGCCGTCAGGCCGGAGCTTGTGCGGGCAATGGCGCTCGTCAAACTGGCCTGCTGTCGCGCCAACGATGAGCTTGGCTATCTGCCGCAGCCCGAGGCGCAGGCCATTGCCGATGCCTGCCGCGAGGTTGCCCAGGGCGGTCTGGCTCATGCCTTTGTGGTGGATGCCCTGCAAGGCGGCGCGGGAACCTCCACCAACATGAATATGAACGAGGTACTCGCCAACCGCGCCGAAGAACTGCTTGGGGGCAGCCTTGGCTCTTACGCCCGCATAGACCCCCTGCGGCATGTGAACCTTCACCAGTCCACCAACGATGTGTACCCAACTGCGGTGCGGGTTGCCGCCCTGTTTCTGCTCAAGGATTTGGAACAGGCCATTGCCGCCCTGCAATCTGCCTTTCAGGAAAAAGAACTGGCCTTTCGCCATATTCTCAAGGTGGGCCGCACCCAGTTGCAGGATGCCGTGCCCGTGACCCTTGGCATGGAGTGTTCCGCCTGGGCGGAATGCCTCTCTCGCGACCGCTGGCGCGTGTTCAAGTGCGCGGAGCGGCTGCGTGTGGTCAACCTTGGCGGCACGGCGGTGGGTACGGGCATAACCGCCCCTCGCAAATACATTTTTCTGGTGATCGAAAAGCTGCGCGAGGTCACGGGGCTGGGCCTCTCGCGGGCAGAAAATCTGGTGGACGCCACGCAGAATGTTGATCCACTGGTTGAAGTTTCCGGCATTCTTAAAGCCCATGCAGTAAATTTATTTAAAATTTGCGCAGATTTACGCTTGCTTTCATCCGGCCCTTCGGCGGGGATAGGTGAGCTTAAACTGCCAGCAAGGCAGGCGGGGTCAAGCATCATGCCTGGCAAGGTCAACCCCGTAATCTGCGAGGCCGCATCACAGGCCGCCCTGCGGGTCATGGCCGATGACAGCGCCGTGACCCAGGCCGCATTTCTGGGCCAACTGGAGCTCAACGCATTCATGCCGCTTCTGGCGGATTGCCTGCTTGGCAGCATGCATCTGCTGGCGCAGGCCAATACCATGCTGGCCGAAAATTGCGTGCTGGGCCTTGAGGCTGACGAAGCCGCCTGCGCCCGGCATCTTGGCAGGTCATTTGCCACGGTTACAGCACTTGTGCCGGTGCTTGGCTATGCGCTTGCGGGCGAAATAGCCGCCCAGGCGCACAAAACAGGGCAGAGCGTGCGCGCCGTGGTGCTGGAGAGAGGCCTGATGAAGGCGGAGGATGTGGACAACCTGCTCAGTGCAGAGGCCGCAACCGCGCTTGGACACAGGTAGGGGAACAGGCGGGTAATTTACGCAACCGGAGCTTCTGGCATGAATGAAACACCCAAAAGTCTGCGCCTGCACATAGGCATCTATGGTCGGCGCAATGTTGGCAAGTCTTCCCTACTCAACGCACTGGCGGGGCAGCAGGTTTCCATTGTTTCCGACACGCCCGGCACAACCACCGATCCTGTGGAAAAAACGCTGGAACTGGCACCCCTCGGGCCTGTGGTATTTATTGATACTGCGGGCATTGACGATGTGGGCGCGCTGGGCGAGCTGCGCAAGGAGCGCACGCTCAAGGCCCTTGAGCGCACCGATGTTGCCCTGCTGGCCGTAGAGCCGGGGCAGTGGGGCGAGTATGAAGATTTTTTTGTGGGTCAGTTGCGTGAGCGTAAAATTCCTTTTGGTGTGGTTTTTGGCAAGTGCGATCTGGCAGCCCCTTCTGCCGGGCAGCTTTGCGGGCTGGATAAGGACGGCATCCGCTGGATGAGCGTATCCGCCATGACAGGCAGGGGCATGGGGCAGGTGCGTGAAGCTCTGGCGGCCCTTGCGCCGGAACACTGGTTTGCAGAGCCGCGCCTGCTGGGCGACCTGTTGCCAGCGGGCGAGTTGGCGGTGCTGGTAGTTCCCATCGACCTTGGCGCGCCCAAGGGGCGGCTCATACTGCCGCAGGTGCAGGCCATACGCGATATTCTCGACAGCGACGCCTCCTGCATGGTGGTGAAAGAGCGGGAACTGGCCTCTGCGCTGGCCCGGCTGAACAAAAAACCCGCTCTCGTGGTCTGCGATTCGCAGATTGTGCTCAAGGCTGTGGCAGACACGCCGCCAGATATCCCGCTGACCACATTTTCCATTCTCATGGCCCGATTCAAGGGGGATCTGGCGGCTTTTGCAAGGGGCGCGGCTGCCATAGACCAGTTGCAGCCCGGCGATGCTGTGCTGGTGTCCGAGGCCTGCGGGCATCATCCTTCTGCGGATGACATCGGACGGGTCAAGATACCGCGCTGGCTCAGGCAATACGCCGGGGGCGACATCCGCGTGGATAATCGGGCGGGGCGGGATTTCCCCGACGATCTCAGCCCCTACAAGCTCATAATCCACTGCGGAGCCTGCACCTTCAATCGGCAGAGCATGCTTGCGCGTTTGGGGCGCGCCCATGAGCAGGGGATTCCCATGACCAACTACGGGCTGGCTATCTCGCATGTGCAGGGCGTGCTGCGCAGGGTTCTTGAGCCTTTTCCCGCTGCCCTGACGGCTTTTGACGCCGTTTCACAGGCCTGAGCGGGCAGTGCGTCTGAAATCCGATTGTGGGCAAAGCAAGCTAACTATCTTGATTAACAAATGTTAAATTTCAGGTGGAGCAAGATGATTCCTTTTTGCTAAATAAAATGTTGTTACGTAATTGACAAAAGTGTTACTAGGGAGCAATCTGCTCAAAACACTGTGCGCACATGCCGTGCTGTCATGACTATAGCGGCAACGCTTGCGTGGGCGAACACGGCCGGGTGGAATCTTTTTTGTGGGTGTTTTTTGCTTGCTTGGTGTTACTTTTTTAAATTTTGTAACACATTTTCTTAGAACATTGGACATATCGGGCTGCACTCGTGCTGGTTTGGCTGGCAGTGGCGGTTCATGGCACAGGATTGGATGGTAAAGCATGCGTCGCGAAGAAATACTTGATCTCCTGTTTGCACAGCCCGTTGAGGCGGTGTGCGAACGTGCCGCCCGTGTGCTGGAAGAAGAAAAAGGCGCGCACGTGCATGTTCGCGGCCTCATAGAATTTTCAAATTCGTGCAGGCGCAACTGCCGCTACTGCGGTTTGCGCTGCCAGAACGGCAATCTGCGGCGGTACACGCTTGCCAAGGCGGAGATCATGGCAGCCGCCACGCGCGCCGTTGCCTTGGGTGCAGACACCATTGTGCTGCAATCGGGTGAATACGCCATTGATCCCATGTGGCTGGCCGATGTGATTGACTGCCTGCGCGGCGGGCTCAACGTGCCCGTGACCCTGAGCGTGGGCGAGCATCCGCGCGCCGCATATGCCTTGTGGAAAGAAGCCGGCGCAGTGCGTTTTCTGCTCAAGCACGAAACCGCCGATCCATTGCTCTACGAGGCCCTGCATCCTGGGCATGTGCTGGCGGAGCGCATTGCCAGCCTGCGTGTTTTGCAGCGGCTTGGCTACGAAATCGGCTCCGGTTTTATGGTGGGCCTGCCCGGTCAGAGCCTGAACTCGCTGGCAGACGACATTATTCTGGCCCGCAGGCTTGGGGTTTCCATGTGCGGGGCCGGGCCGTTCATTCCGCAGCACGACACGCCGCTTGGCGCGTATCCTGCGGGCAGCGCGCAGCTCGCCCTGCGTGTGATGGCGGTCATGCGCATTGTCATGCCCTGGGCCAACATTCCCGCCACTACGGCCCTGGCAACGGTGGACGCGCAAGGCGGGCAACGCAACGGCCTGCTGGCGGGCGGCAATGTGCTCATGCCCTCGTTTACGCCGTCAGCTTACGGCAGTCAGTACTGCATTTACGACAACAAGAATCGTGTGGACATGCTTGGCGCGCGCAAGGCCATTGAAGGGGCGGGGCGCAGCCACACCCTTGCCCGCTGGCAGGAGCCAGCGGCACAGGATGTTGTTTCTGGCCTTTTGCCCTGTGCAACTTCTGGCGCGCCTCACGCATCGGCCTAGGCCCGAATTTACTTGCAGAATCAATAGGCGGACGCAAACGCGCCGCTGTGAACAAATCAACCTGTTACCCGCCAGGAGGCTGTAATGCCGCGCATTGAAATGGAACACATCGCGTACGAGCTCAATGTGCCCCCCCAGGGCGCGGACGGCGACAAGATGTTTTTTGTGCAGATTGATCCCGAAAAATGCATCGGCTGCGATTCCTGCCAGGAATACTGCCCCAGCGGCGCCATTTATGGCGAAACCGGCCTCACGCACAAGATTGCCCACCCCGAACCATGTATCAATTGCGCCCAGTGCCTGACCCATTGCCCGGAAATGGCCATCTATGAGGTGCAGACCTGGGTGCCGGAGCTGCAAAAGAAATTGCAGGATAAAAGCGTCAAATGCATTGCCATGCCTGCGCCTTCTGTGCGCTACGCTCTGGGCGAAGCCTTTGGCCTCGCCCCCGGCAGCGTGACCACGGGCAAAATGCTGGCAGCCCTCAAGCAGCTTGGATTCTCCAACTGCTGGGATACGGAATTTGCCGCCGACGTGACCATCTGGGAAGAAGCCTCGGAATTTGTGGAGCGCCTCGGCGCAAAGCGCGATCTGCCGCAATTCACCTCCTGCTGTCCCGGCTGGCAAAAGTATGCGGAAACCTTCTATCCCGACCTGTTGCCGCATTTTTCATCCTGTAAATCGCCTGTGGCCATGAATGGCCGCCTTGCCAAAACCTATGGCGCAGAAAAGGCCAAGTACGACCCCAAGAACCTGTATACTGTTTCCATCATGCCCTGCGTAGCCAAAAAATACGAAGGCTTGCGCCAGGAATATGCACAGAATGACCTGCGCGACATCGACGCCACCCTGACCACGCGCGAACTGGCCTACATGATCCGTCAGGCGGGCATTGACTTTACCAAGCTGCCCGACGGTCAGCGTGATAGCCTCATGGGCGAATCCACCGGCGGCGCGACCATATTCGGCGTGTCCGGCGGCGTTATGGAAGCGGCCTTGCGTTACGCCTATCAGGCCGTAACCGGCAAGCGGCCGGAATCGTGGGATTTCAAGCAGGTGCGCGGCCTCAAAGGCCTGAAGGAATATACGGTAACCGTCAACGGTATTGAACTGCATCTGGCGGTTGTGCATGGCGCAAAACGCTTTGCCCAGGTGTGCGATGAAGTGCGGGCGGGTAAATCGCCGTATCATTTCATTGAATTTATGGCCTGCCCCGGCGGGTGCGTGTGCGGCGGCGGGCAGCCCATCATGCCCAATGTGCTGCAAAGCGCGGAACGCAAGGCCACAAGCCTGTTTGCCGGATTGAAGCAGCGTCTTGCCAACACCCAGCCCAAAGCCTAGAGGAGGCCGCCCATGTCTATCATTGCCACTACCAGACGCGGATTTCTGAAAGGCGCGTGTATTCTTTCCGGCGGGTTGCTGCTTGGGGTTCGCATGGCCAACAAGGCCTATGCCGCCGCCAAGGATTTCAAGGATTACATGAGCGACCGCTCTGCCGCCGTGTACAGTGCCGATTCGGCCTTTCCCAAGCGCGCCAGCCAGGACAATACGCAGGTAAAAGCGCTTTACGATTCCTGGCTCGGCAAACCCCTGAGCCACAAGTCAGAAGAAAACCTCCACACCAAGTGGTTTGATAAATCAAAAGGCCTCAAGGCTCTTACGGCTTCAGGCGAATACCCCAACCCTCGCCACAAGGAGTTTGAGGGTACCGCTTATCCGTACGAATAAAGCCCTGGCCTTTTCCACCTGAGGGACCCCAAGACCCCTCGGGCCAGACCCACGGCCGACACGGTTTGCCCCCCGTGTCGGCCAGTTTGAATGCTGGGCTGCCCCTGGCCATTTATTCAGGCAATCAGGTAGCCCGCACACAGCGCACACAGGCTGTTCGCATCCGTAGTGCACAGCCCTATAAATAATTTTTTGATTTCGGTGAGATATCCAGTGGCGGGCCCTGCCGCCAGCAAAAACGTCAAGTTTGCAGCCTGTATTTTCTCTTTTTGCGAAAAAGCAATTCCCACGGGATGTTTTTTCACAGTCTGCCTGTCGAGTTCTCTATGCCAATATGGCTGGTCACCCGCCAGCACCGCCTGAGAATATGGGTCTTGCCGGAGGTTTTTTTATGTACAATCCCCAGTCGTTGCGCGCAGATGAATTTATTGACCACAGTGAAGTGCTCGATACCTTGAGCTATGCAACCGAGCACGCGCGCGATGCAGAACTTATTGACTCCATCATTGCCAAGGCTGCGCAAAAAAAAGGCCTGACCCACCGCGAGGCCTCGGTGCTGCTTGCCTGCGAGCTGCCGGAGAAAGTGGAACAGGTGTACAGGCTTGCCAATCAGATCAAGCACGACTTTTACGGCAACCGCATTGTCATGTTTGCGCCGCTGTATCTCTCAAACCACTGCATCAATAGTTGCGTGTATTGCCCGTATCATTCGCAGAATAAAAACATCGCCCGCAAAAAACTCAGTCAGGAAGAAGTAGCCCGCGAGGTCATTGCCTTGCAGGACATGGGGCACAAGCGTCTTGCGCTTGAGGCGGGCGAACACCCCACCATGAACCCCATTGAGTATATACTTGAGTGCATCAAGACCATTTACAGCATCAAGCACAAGAACGGGGCCATCCGCCGGGTAAATGTGAACATAGCGGCGACCACGGTGGAAGAATACGCAATGCTCAAGGATGCTGGCATCGGCACGTACATTCTGTTTCAGGAAACCTACCACAAGCAGAGTTACGAAAAGCTGCACCCGGCAGGGCCCAAGCACGACTACGCCTGGCACACTGAGGCCATGGACCGCGCCATGCAGGGCGGCATTGACGATGTGGGCCTGGGGGTGCTTTTCGGTCTTGAGGGCTACCGTTATGAATTTGCGGCTCTGCTCATGCACGCCGAGCACCTCGAAGCCGTGCAGGGCGTTGGCCCGCACACCATCAGCGTGCCGCGCATTCGCCGCGCAGACGACATCAACCCTGACGTGTTCGACAACGGCATCAGCGACGATACGTTTGCCCGCATCTGCGCCTGTATCCGCGTGTCTGTGCCGTACACTGGCATGATTGTTTCCACGCGCGAGAGCAAGGCCGTGCGTGAAAAGGTTTTGCCGCTGGGCATTTCGCAGATCAGCGGCGGTTCACGCACAAGCGTTGGCGGGTACTATGAGCCGGAGCCGGAAGAAGACAACTCCGCGCAGTTTGATGTGAGCGATCGCCGCACGCTGGACGAGGTGGTGCGCTGGCTCATGGAGCAGGGGCATGTGCCGAGTTTTTGCACGGCCTGTTACCGCGAGGGCCGCACCGGCGACCGCTTTATGAGCCTGTGCAAGAGCCAGCAGATTTTGAACTGCTGTCACCCCAATGCTCTGCTGACCCTCAAGGAATATTTGCAGGACTACGCCTCGCCGCAAACCCGGCAGATGGGCCTTGCCATGATAGAGCAGGAACTGAAAAAAATTCCCAGCGACAAGGTTCGCAACAAGGCTGTGGAATACCTTGCCGCCATTGAAAGCGGTCAGCGGGACTTTCGATTTTGAGATAAGTTTTTCTGAAGGTTTTGCAGGAGGCTAAACGGACTTCGGCGCATTGGAGTTACCCTAATGCGCCTTTTTTTGTATGTAGCCTCGATTGGGCTGGGGGATATTTTTTATTTGCACTGGAGCCTTGGTTTCTCAGTTGCCCGCAGTCGCAAGCCACTGCCCCTACAGAGTTCATTTTTTGCTGCGGCAACGCCCTGACCGCCATTTAGCTCTGTGCGACACGCGGCAATTTTTATGAATTTTCGTGCTATTTTTATTAAAAAAATAGCACGAAATAGAAATAGTAAATAACTTCAACATGTTTAGATTCGCTGTTTGAACTAATTACCGCCAGCAATGAAAATAAAATTGTTTTTTTCGCTTTTTGTGATTGTACGCAATTCCAAATAAATGATTAATACGCTAATATGATTGAATAAAAAATTCCTTTAATTGTACATTTTTGAACAGAAGCATGTATTTTTTTTAACAATTATTGACACAAAGTTTATGGGGGAGTAGTATTTAACTTAATTTATAAATTCACAAACGACTGTTAATTTAATTGTTTGTGGATTGATCAAGTATATCTTTTCGTAAATTTTATTCCTATTACAAGGAAAAATTTATGTCTAGCAGCGAACTTGTTGACATTGTCTACATAATGGCGTTCTGCCTTGGCGGCATGAGCTTTGCTCTGGGGCCATTTGTAATTGTTTTTTTTCTTGCCCCCCGCCTTACGCGCAACACTGTGGGCAAAACCCGCCAGATTGTTGAGTGCGGCATTGACCCCATTGGCGATGCGTGGATCAAATTCGGCGCGGTATATTACATGTACTCGCTGCTGTTCCTCGCCTTTGCGGTTGATATTCTCTTTCTCTTCCCTGTTGCGGTTATCTACAACAAGGCTTCTCCCATCAGTGATTTCCTGACGTTCGCGGAAGTTTTCCTGTTCGTGGGCATTTTGTCCCTTGTCATTCTGTACGCATGGAAAAAGGGAGTGTTCCAGTGGCAACGGAAAATATATTCGGATCGGTAGTCCACTTTTCGCGGCTGGATTCGCTGCTGGACATGTGCCGGGCCAATTCGCTCTGGCCCATGACATTCGGCCTTGCCTGCTGCGCCATTGAAATGATGGCGACCGGCGCGTCCCGCTTTGATCTGGCGCGCTTTGGGGCCGAGGTGTTCAGACCGTCGCCCCGGCAGAGCGATGTGATGATCGTTTCCGGCACCATCAACAAGAAGATGGCCCCGGCTGTGCAGATTCTTTACGACCAGATGCCCGAGCCAAAGTGGGTCATCGCCATGGGCAATTGCGCCATTTCCGGCGGGCCTTTTGTGTACGAAGGGCAGTACGGCGTGGTGGAGGGCGTGGGCAAGCTTTTTCCTGTGGATGTGTTCATTCCCGGTTGTCCGCCAAGGCCGGAAGCCCTGATTGAAGGCATCTTGAAGCTGGAAGAAAAGCTCACAGGCACCCGGCGCTGGCCCGTGGTGACGCCCCCGGGGCTTCCCGGCCCTGCGGCGGCGCAGGCGGCCAGAATGCAGGAGGAGGCGCAAGCGCCCCCGGCACCTGCCGGGGATGCTGCGGGTGATGGAGGTGCCCCTGTGAGTGCATCTGGAGGAGCTACCGGGGAAGACAAGGCGGGCAAGGAAGCAGGAGGGCATACGTCATGAACGCAGAAACCCTTGGCGCACAGTTGGCGGCCCTGCCCGGAGCCAGTGTTCGCGCTGCAGATCATGCCTCTGTGGGCTATGATCTTGATGTGGCGCTGCCGGAAAGCTCCCTGCTTGCCGCCGTGGGCATCATGGACGGAGCGGGGTACTTTCTTGAAGGAATGACCGGGGTTGACTGGCTTGGCGAGTGCGAGGCCCTGCGCAAGGAGGCCGAAGCCAAGGCCAAAAAGGCCGCCGAAGCCGCCGCTGCCAGTGCAGAGGACGCGCCGAGTACCAGCGAGGCCGCCCCACCTGAAACCCCAGTGCAGGAATCCATACCGCAGGAAGACGAGCTTGAAGTAGTATACGACTTCAACCTCTATTCCGCCCGCCACAGGGTATGCTTGCGGGTGCGCACGCCGCGCTCCAACCCGCAGATCCACACCATCGCCGAAATTTATCCCATAGCCCACTGGCACGAGCGCGAGATTCACGAGTTCTTTGGCATCGTCTTTATCGGGCACCCCTACCTCATCCCCCTGTTGTTGCCCGAAGACGCGGAATACCACCCCTTGCTCAAGGACTATAGCGCATGAACTATCTTGCCCAAAGTCCCACAGACGAGCGGTTTGTTCTGAACCTTGGCCCGCAGCATCCGGCTACGCACGGCGTTTTGCGCGTCAAGATGGTCATGGACGGCGAGTATATAGTGGAGGCCGAGCCTGTGCTTGGCTACATCCACCGCATGCACGAAAAAATGGCCGAAAACCGCACCTGGGCGCAGTTTATGCCCAATACGGGCCGCATGGATTACCTGCATGCCCTGGCCTACAACCACGGTTATGCCTGCCTGGTCGAGCGCGCCGCTTCCATTGAAGTGCCGGAACGCGCCGAATTCATCCGCGTCATCACCAATGAGCTGAACCGGGTTTCAAGCCATCTGCTCTGGTTTGGAGCTTTTGTGCTTGATCTTGGCGGGTTCTCGCCGCTTTTGTACGCTTTTGACGATCGCGAACAGATTCTGGATCTGCTGGAATCCGTTACCGGGTCGCGGCTCACATACTGCTACTTCCGCTTTGGCGGCGTGTACAACGATGTTGACGATGACTTTGTAACAGGCACGCGGGCCTTTATCGCGCGTATGCGCAAGCGCCTGCCCATGTACCATTCCCTCGTTTCCAAAAACCTCATTATCCAGCAGCGCCTTGTGGATGTGGGTTTTGTACCTGCCGAGATGTGCCGCAAATACGGTGCAACCGGGCCTGTGGCGCGCGGTGCGGGCATTGCTTACGACGTGCGCAAGCACGAGCCATACGGCGTTTATGACCGTTTTACTTTTGACGTGCCCGTGTACTCCGAGGGTGATTCCATGGCCCGCTACAAGGTGCGCATGGACGAGATTGAGCAGAGTCTGCGCATTCTTGAGCAGGCCCTCGACTATCTGCCCAAAGGCCCGGTTATGGCGGCCAAGGTTCCCAAAACCATCAAACCGCCCAAGGGCGACTATTACCACGCTGTGGAAACGGCGCGCGGTCTTCTGGGTATCCGCGCCGTCAGCGATGGCAGCGGTACCCCCTGGCGGCTCAAGTGGCGCACCCCCTGTTTTTCAAACCTGCTTGTTTTTGGCGAGGCGGGCAGGGGAATGCTGCTGCCCGATGCACTGGCGCTGCTCGGCAGCCTTGACCTGGTGATTCCGGATATTGACCGCTAAGGAACACAGCTATGACGTTTTATTCCGAAATGCTGCGTCTTCTGGGGTATCTTGTAGGATTCCTTGTCTTTGTGGCGCTTAACGCGGCCTATCTGGTGTGGGTTGAGCGCAAGGTGGCAGGGCATATACAGCGGCGCATAGGGCCCAAGGAAGTTGGCCCCTATGGCCTGTTGCAGCCCTTGGCGGACGGTTTCAAGCTCATGACCAAACAGGTGTTCATTCCCAAGGATGCAGACGGCGTGCTGTTCTGCCTTGGGCCTGTGCTGGTCATGACCCCGGCCTTCATGAGTTTTGTGACTATTCCCTACACCGAAGGGCTGGTGGCGCGTAACCTTGATCTGGGGCTGTTGGCCATCTACGCCTTTGCCTCGGTAAACGTGCTGGGCCTCCTGCTCGGGGCGTGGGGTTCGCGCAACAAGTACGCGGTTATCTCCGCCGCGCGCGTGGTTTCGCAAAACGTGGCCTACGAAATCCCCATGCTGCTTGTTGTAGTGAGCCTTGTGATGGTCACGGGCACTCTCAACCTCAGCGAAACCGTTGCCACGCAATCGGGCGGGTTCTGGCACTGGAACGTGCTGCGCCTTTCTGCAAGCCCGCTCATGCCGGTTTCGTTCATCATTTTTTTCATCTGTATGCTGGCGGAGACAAACCGCGCCCCCTTTGACATGGCCGAGGCGGAAAGCGAACTGATCGCAGGCGCTTTTACGGAATATTCGGGCATGGGGTTTGGCGTGTACTTTATGGGCGAGTACGCCAACGTGGTGGTTGGCGCCAGTCTGCTGACCCTGCTGTTTCTTGGCGGATGGGATTGCCCGCTGGGGCTTTGGCCGGGGGCGCACTGGTTTGCCATCAAGCTCTACGCGGTCATATTCACCGTAATATGGGTACGCTGGACATTTCCGCGCACGACCTTCTACGGCCTGCTGAACCTTTCGTGGAAGGTGCTTATTCCCATTGCGCTCGTCAACCTCATCATTACCAGCGCGTTGCTCAAGGTGCTGTAGTATGAACGCATATTTTAAAAATATCTTTGCTGGCGGGTGGAGCCTCTTTGTGGGCATGGGCATAACGCTGCGCTATTTTTTCAAGCCGGTGGTTACAAAGTCATACCCACGCGAGGTGCTGCCCATAACGCCGCGCTACAGGGGCCATATCGACCTTGTGTACGACCCGGAAACCGGCACGGACAGGTGCATTGTGTGCGGATCGTGCCAGAAGGCCTGTCCCTCGGGCTGCATAGAGCTTGCGGGTGAAAAACTGGATGGGGCCAAAAAGAAGACCCTCACGAGCTACAAACTGAATTTTACCAAGTGCAGCCTGTGCGGTATGTGCGTGGAATCGTGCCCCACAGACGCGCTGACGTTTTCTCATGACTACAATCTGGCCGGGTTTGACGAGGCGGAGTATCACTTTGACCTTGTACGGCGGCTCAAGGAGCGTCCCTGATGTCCAGTCATGAAACTATGCAAACGCTGGCCGAGGGCATTTTCTGGTTCTTTGTGCTGGTGACGTTTAGCGGCGCGGTGCTGGCTGTTTCGGCGCGCACTCTCATACGCCGCGTGGCAGGGCTTGCCCTGTGCTTCACTGGCGTGGCGGGGCTTTATTACTACCTTTCCAGCCCCTTTGTGGCCTTCATGCAGATGCTTGTGTATGTGGGCGCGCTGTGCGTCACCATTACATTTGCCATCATGCTGGCTGAAACGTCGGACGCAAACCGCGCCCCGCGCCGCAACAGGCTGAGTCTTTTTCTGGGCGCTGCGGCCAGTTGCGCCATCACGGCGGCGCTTGTGGTGCAATCCATCGTGGCTCCCTGGCCGGAGACGCCGCCGTCGCAGATGGAAGGAACCATCGAGCGCATCGGGCAGGCCTTGCTGAGCACGTATTCCATGAGCTTTGAACTTATTTCCGTGGTTCTGGTGGTAGCCATGGTGGGGGCGCTCGCACTGGCCCGCCACGGGAGGGACAAGTGATGCACTACGCCAGCTTGAGTCAGTCTCTTGAAACCTATCTGGTCATCGGCGCGGCACTGTTCGGCCTGGGGCTGTTCGGCATGGCCATGCGCCGCACGTTCATAGGCATGCTCATTGCGTCCGAGCTTATCCTCTGCGGGGCTTCGGTAAACTTTATGGCCTTTGGGCGGTTTTGCGCGCCAGACACGGCAACCGGGCAGATCGCAGCCCTGTTTGTCATGGCCATCGCAGCGGCGGAAGCGGTCATTGTGCTTTCCATCATCATTGCGGTGTACCGGCTGTACAGATCTGTTGAAACGGACGCTCCGTCAGACCTCAAAGGTTAAGGGGAACAGCATATGGATATTGTTGAATCCGTCAGACCCCTGGCCGCCATACTTACAGCGTTGATCGGCGCATGCCTGATAATGCTGACGGGGCGTCGGCCCAACGTGCGCGAGACCGTTTCTTTTGTAACGGCGGTGGTCATGTTCTGCATCATCGCCTCCATGATCGGCGATGTTGCGCCTGCGCCCCTGGGGCTTGGCCACACGCTGCACCTCACGCTTTTTCCCATCCTGCCGGGGCTTTCGGTGAGCTTTCGGGCGGATGCTTTTTCCATGGTATTTGCGCTGGTTGGCTCGTTTTTGTGGATTATCACCGTTTTTTACGCGGCAGGGTACATGCGCGGCCTCAACGAGCATGCCCAGACGCGCTTCAGCGCCTGCTTTGCCCTGACGCTTTTTGGGGCAATGGGCGTGGCCTTTGCCGACAACCTGTTTACGCTCTACCTGTTCTATGAAGTGGTCAGCGTGTGCACCTATCCTCTTGTGGCCCACCATCAGGATGCCGAGGGCTATGACGGCGCGCGCAAGTATATTGTGTACCTGACCACCACGGCAAAAGGGCTGGTGCTGCCAGCCATGATCGTCATCTACGTGCTCACGGGCAATCTGGATTTTGCCCACAACAGCCACACGGGCATCTTGTCCGCCGGGGCCAGCGATGCGCTGGCAACCGTGCTGTACGTCTGCTGCATTCTGGGTTTTGCCAAGAACGGCATCATGCCGTTCCACCACTGGCTGCCGGGCGCAATGGTTGCTCCCACGCCTGTTTCGGCCCTGCTGCATGCGGTGGCGGTGGTCAAGGTGGGCGTGTTTTGCACCACGCGCGTCATGCTCTTTGTGTTTGGCACTGATTTGATGAAGAGCCTGAACCTCGGCGTGCCCACGGCCTACTTTGTTTCGTTCACCATTCTTGCGGCCTCCATCATTGCCCTGACCAAGGACAACCTCAAGGCACGGCTGGCATATTCAACCGTGAGCCAGCTCTCCTACATCGTGCTTGGCGTGGCGCTCCTGACCGTAGACGGCATACAGGGAGGCATAGTGCACATCGCCAACCACGCATTCTCAAAGATAACGCTCTTTTTCTGCGCAGGCGCGATCTATGTGGCAACGCACAAAAAGTGCATTTCTGAAATGAGCGGCCTTGGGCGCTCCATGCCCTTTACCTTTGCGGCTTTTGCCGTGGCCTCGCTTTCCATGATCGGCGCGCCGCCCGTGGCAGGGTTTGTGACCAAGTGGAAGCTGCTGGTGGGCGCAATGGAAATGCCCGCGCATTCCATGGGCATATTGCTGGTGCTGCTGGCAAGTACGCTCCTGAATGTGGCCTACTTTGCGCCTGTGACCTACAAGGCATTTTTCGGCAAAAGGCCGGAAGGCGAAGAAACGGGCATTCGTGAAGCACCGCTGAGCATGGTTGTGCCCATTCTCATAGCGGCTGGCGTTTCCGTGTTCATCGGCATTTACCCCGATGCCATCATGTCCTTCGTGAAGGTGGTGACAGGATGATAGTGAACATCATCGAATTTTTCCGCGCCCGGCTCAAGGCTACCATTCGCGTGTGCCTGGTGGTGCTGGCCGCGCTGGTGGTGTGGGACGCCCTGTTTGTTTCAAAAGAGCATGTGCACACATTTGTGGAGCGCATACCCGGATTCTGGGCCGCGTTCGGCTTTGTCGCCTGTGTTGTGATTATCATCGTTTCCAAGTGGTTCGGCCATTTGGGCATTATGACCCGCGAGGATTATTACGATGACTGAGCCATGGATTCACCCCTCCGCAGTTCTGTTGCTGGGCGCGGTAATTTTGCCGCTGCTGCCCAAGGCCCTGCGCCGGATATGTATCGTGCTTGTGCCGGTGCTGGCCTTTTGCGCCGTGCTGCTCATGCAGGGGCACAATGGAGTATACGGCGTGCTGCCTTTCATGAAATGGCAACTCATATTCGGCAAGGTCGATGCGTTGAGCATGGTCTTTGCCTACATCATGACCCTCATGTGCGTGATCGGCTCGATCTATGGCCTGCATGTGGAAGAAGCCGCGCAGCACTCCGCCGCCTGGACATATGTGGCAGGATCACTGGGCGTCATCTTTTGCGGGGACTACCTGACGCTCTTTCTCTTTTGGGAGTTGATGGCCTTTTCCTCCGTATTTTTGGTGTGGTTCAGGCGGCGCAAGGAGTCGCTGGCCTCCGGCTACCGATATCTGCTGGTGCACACCGCGGGTGGTTTGCTGCTGCTGGCAGGGCTTGTGCTGCGCTACCGGGCCACGGGCGATCTGACCTTCGGCCCCATCGGCGTGGCTGATCCGCAGCTCTACACCTACCTGATCATGGCCGGGTTTATCCTCAACGCGGCAGTGCCGCCCTTGCATGCGTGGCTGCCCGATGCCTACGGCGAAGCCACGGTGACAGGCGCGGTATTCATGTGCGCCTTTACCACCAAAACCGCCGTATATGTGCTGGCGCGCAGCTTTGCGGGCATGGAAATTCTGGTGCCGCTTGGCGTGTGCATGGCCCTGTACGGCGTTGTGTACGCCGTGCTTGAAAACGACGCCCGCCGCCTGCTGGCCTACCACATCATCAGTCAGGTGGGCTACATGGTGGCAGCTGTGGGCATAGGCACGCCGCTGGCCATCAACGGGGCCTGCGCCCACGCCTTTGCCCACATTCTCTATAAGGGGCTGCTGTTCATGGGCTGCGGCTCTGTGCTGCACATGACGGGCGTGAGCAAGTTCACCCAGTTGGGCGGCCTGTACAAAAAGATGCCCAAAACCTTTGTATTCACTCTGGTGGGCGGGCTTTCCATTTCGGCCTTTCCCCTGTTCAGCGGTTTTGTGACCAAGGCCATGATCGTTGCCGCCGGATTTGAGGCGCACAACTACTGGGCGGGCTTTCTGCTCACCCTGGCTTCTGCGGGTACCTTCCTGCACACGGGTCTGAAGGTTCCTTACTTCATCTGGTTTGGCAAAAACAACTGCTCCAAGGAAACATGGGAACGCGCGGGCGATCCGCCGCTCAACATGCAGGCGGCCATGGCGGTGGCGGCGTTTTTGTGCATCTTCATCGGCTGCTACACGCCGTACCTGTACGACATGCTTCCCTTCCCCGAAGTGGCGGCGCAGTACCACCCCTACAGCGCGGCGCATATTTCTGAAACCTTGCAGATACTGCTGTTTACGGCCCTGGGATTCTTTTTGCTGCTCAAAAAGCTCACGCCGGAGCCCACCATCAGTCTGGATCTGGACTGGTTTTACCGCATGGGCGGCAGGCTGTTTTACTGGTTTGCGCGCAAGCCCGTGCAGTCTGCGGACAATGCCGTGGGCGAGGCCTGGAACCGGCAGGGTATAGTGCCGCTCATGCGCACGGCGCGCTTCTGGTCATGGTTTGACTGGCACGGCATTGATACTGTGGTTGACGGCACGGCCCGCAGCGTGCGCTCTCTTGGCGGAATGCTGCGGCACGTGCAGAGCGGCAGCCTGCAAATAAACATTATTTCCATGGCCGCAGTGGTGGCCCTGGTGCTCACGCTGCTGGCTCTTGTTTGAGCCGGGGTGAAAGGAGATCGCCACAATGGATTTTCTGAGCATGAACACCTTGGGGTATCCCATCCTCAGTATTCTTGTTTTTCTGCCGCTGGCAGGGGCTGTCATTGTGCCCCTGCTGCCGGGGGAGAACAGCGTGCGGGTGTGGACGCTGCTGGTCACTCTGGCAAACGCCGTCATTTCACTGCCGCTGTTTACGCGGTTCAACCCCACATCCGCCCTGTACCAGTTTGCGGAGCACCACCCGTGGATTGCGAGCTTTAACGTCAACTACACCCTTGGCGTGGACGGCATTTCTCTGCTGCTGGTGATGATGACAACGCTCATCATGCCGCTGTGCGTGCTGGGATCGTGGAAGTACATCCAGACCCGCGTAAAGGAATTCATGATCTGCCTGCTGGTGATGGAAACATCCATGCTCGGCGTGTTCATGGCGCTGGATCTGGTGCTGTTCTATGTGCTGTGGGAAGCCATGCTAATTCCCATGTATCTGCTCATCGCCGTGTGGGGCGGGCCGCGCAAGAGCTACGCCTCCATCAAGTTTTTTCTGTATACCTTGGCGGGTTCGGTATTTCTGCTGGTGGCCATTGTGGCCCTGTACATCAATCAGGGGACGTTCAGTATTCCCGCGCTCATGGGGCAGCAATATTCCGAGCGCTTCCAGTTGTTGGTATTTCTGGCCTTTTTCATCGCTTTTGCCATCAAGGTTCCCATGTTTCCCTTCCACACCTGGCTGCCAGCGGCCCATGTGGAAGCCCCGACAGCCGGCTCGGTAATTCTGGCCTCGGTGCTGCTGAAAATGGGCACCTATGGTTTTTTGCGCTTTTGCCTGCCCATTACGCCCGGCGCGGCTATCGGCCTGCTGCCCGCCCTGCAGTGGCTCTCGGTGGCGGGGATCATTTACGGCGGCCTGACCGCCCTTGCGCAGCAGGACATGAAGAAGCTCATTGCCTACTCAAGCGTGGGGCATATGGGTTTTGTGACACTGGGCATCTTTGCCCTGAACCAGCGGGGGCTTGAGGGCGCGCTGCTCCAGATGATCAATCACGGCGTCACCACAGGGGCTTTGTTTCTCTGCGTGGGCATGGTGTACGAGCGTTCGCACAGCCGTGAGCTTTCGGACGCGGCCGGGCTTGGCAAGTTCATGCCCATCTATGTGACGTATCTGACGTTTTTCTCGCTGTCGTCGTTGGCCTTTCCCGGCACAAACAGTTTTGTGGGCGAGTTTCTTATCCTTGCCGGGGCATTTTTCAACAACAAGATCGTGGCGGTTTGCGCCATCCCCGGTGCCATACTGGCGGCGGCCTACATGCTGCGCATGTTGCAGCGGGTGATCTGGGGCGGCACCAACAACCCCGACCAGTCGCGCATGTACGATCTTGGCTGGCGCGAGGCCGTGACCCTGGCCCCGTTGCTGGTCTTTGTTTTCTGGATTGGGCTGGCCCCGGAACCGTTTTTGCGCGTCATGAGGCCCAGCCTTGACCATCTGCTGGCGCAGACCGGCTACCATGCCACGAGCGCACTGGCCCTTGCTGAACTTATTGCGCGTTGATGAACCCCAAGCACAGACATAAGGCCTACGCATGAACGCACATCTTTTTGCACCGGAACTGGTTCTTCTTGCAGGGTGTCTGCTGGCATTTTGCATGACTCTGACGGAAGCCCGGACGCAAACCCTGCGCCTGCTGGTTCTTTGCGTTGGGGCAGCCTTTGCCGCTACCTCCGTTCTTTGCCTTTTTGCCAAGGGAACCCTGTTTTACGGAGCCTACAGGGTAGACCTGTTTTCGCAGCTGGTAAAATGCGTGATGTCCATCGGTTTTACCCTGATGCTGCTTTTTGGGGCAGACACCAAGGGTATTTCCGTGCGCATGCGCCCGGAATATTATTTCTTTCTGCTCACAAGCCTCTTGGGGCTGACCCTGCTTTCAAGCTGTGTGGAGCTGATCACCCTGTTCATCGCCCTTGAGCTGTCTTCGTATTCGCTCTACCTGCTGGTGCCCATGCGCACCCCCTCGGACAGCATGCGCGCGCCCATGGAGGCGGCCATCAAGTATCTGCTCTTTGGCGTGACGGCCTCGGGCATCATGCTCTTTGGCATGAGCTGGATTTTTGGCATCGCGGGCAGCACCTATCTTGACCAGATATTGCCAGCCATGAGGACAGCCGGATCACATGCCGCCCCTCTGGTTGGGCTGCTGATGCTCTTTTGCGGCATGTTCTTCAAGCTGGCGGTGTTTCCCTTCCACTTCTGGGCGCCGGACGTGTATCAGGGCGCATCCAACGACACCACGGCCTTTATCGCCTCCATACCCAAGATTGTGGCCGTGGCCGTGCTGGCGCGGTTCTGCTCCATGGCATATCCCGGCGAGGGGCACGTGGCGCTGCTGCTGACCGGGCTTTCCATAGCGTCCATGTGCTACGGCAACCTCACGGCGCTGGTGCAGACTGACGTCAAGCGCATGCTTGGCTTTTCGGGCATAGCGCATGCCGGGTACATACTTATGGGTATGGCGACCCTGCAAGGCTGGGGCATTGCCACGGCGCTCTATTATGCCACCGGCTATCTGTTTATGATGCTGGCGGCATTTCTGGTGCTGTGCGTGGTTTCGCCCGATGGGCGGAACCTGAGCATCAAGGATCTGAACGGCCTTTCGCGGCGCTCGCCCATGCTGGCCTTTGTGCTTGGCGTGAGCATGTTCGCGCTGGCGGGCATTCCGCCCTTTGTGGGCTTTATGGGCAAGTTCATGCTGCTGACGGGCGCGTGGCGGGCTGGGCATACGGCCCTGGTTATCATTGCCGTCATCAACACAGCAATCGGCATCTACTATTATTTGCAGGTGGTGCGCGCCGTGTATACCGAGGCCGCGCTACATGATGCGGAACCCATTGTGCCTCACGCAGGCGCGCGTATGGCGGGCATATGCCTTGTGGGGCTGGTTCTGGCCCTTGGCATTGCGCCGGAAAGCATGCTCCAGCTGGCCAGGGAAGCGGTGCAATCCGCATGGTAGGCTGACAGACAAGCACGCAACAGTGCAGAAAAGCAAAGTCAGTGCTGACCACAACGGTCGCACTGACTTTTGTTTTTTGCTGCCCTACAAGGAAACGTGCCTGATTTTCGCGGCATTGTCGCGTTGCACCGTGCGGTGGTAGCGAACAGCCGGATACCCAAAAAGCATTGCATAAAAAGGTGTTTCAGGATCCAGACCGAGAATGGGACGCAATTCTGGAGCTGCATCAACTGCAAATTTCAAGAATCCGCACCATGTTGTACCCAACCCGCTGCATTGGGCGAGCAATTCAAAATATGCCAGAGCCAGAGAAATATCTTGCAGAGGTGTACTTGCGGTCTCTGCCGCAGAGACAACAAGCAAGTGCGGCGCACCCCTAAATATTTCATCTACTCCCTGTTGCCGATAGGCTGCCACAGCCGCTGATAAAAAATCTGGCATCAACTCATTGCATTCTATTTTGTTCTCAATTGATTCAATCACCCTGATGCGTAGTTTTTGCATTACGTTGTGATCATCCACCACAGCAAAACTCAAGGTGCGATCGTTACAGCCTGTTGGTGTATTTGCCAGCGTGGCGAGAAGATCATCAATCATTCCGGTTGGCACATTTTCCGTACTGTACTGGCGCACACTGCGCCGTCCCCGCAACAGCGTGTGCATCTGGCTGGCAGATGGTATTTTTTCTGCGCTCAGTTCTATGCTGTTCTCTGCCTTGAGGCCGAAAATACTTACTGCCCCTGTAGGGCATACGGCCAGGCAATGCTGACATTCAAGGCAGTTTGCTTCCAGTATGGGCGAAACCCACGGCAAACCGTCGGAGATGGAAATTATATGGCGAGGACAGTCGGTTATGCATGCATTGCACTGGACGCACTTTTGTGGATCAACTGTAAAATGTATCTGCTTCATGATTATGCCCTTTGCTGCAGCTATGCTGGCAGGATGTTGATACTTTGTATCAATCCGTGTTTGACAATGAATTCATAAGAAAATTTTTGCGGGCTCCCTGGAAAATTGCCTTTTGTCAACGTTATGACTTTTGTGCTCTCAGCAGTAGAAATTGCATCAATAACAGTTGTGCAAAGATCAAATTTTTCCTTTGAATCTGCAACAAAGGCCTTGATGGCATTTATTCCGCTGATTTCATTGTTTTCGCCCGGGTCAAAGAGCACAGCCTCGCTTGCAAGGCAACTGTCCAGTTTTTCAGTTTCGGCAGTGTTCATTGTTTCCATAAATATTTCCACAGCCTCTGGCATGTTGGTGCTCATGGCAACCTCCATTATTTTGTTGAAATTTATGTCTAGCAGAGTAAACATGACAACATTATGTCATGTTTTTGAGCGCCTGATGGAGGCCAGAGTGAAAATTGACCGCCTTTTGTCCATTGTGATGATTTTGCTGGAAAAGAAAAAAGTAAGCGCCACAGAACTTGCCCAGACGTTTGAAGTATCTGTGCGAACCATCTATCGCGATGTTGATACAATAAATCAGGCGGGTTTGCCCGTGGTCACGTACCCTGGTGCAAAGGGGGGAATTGGCATTCTTGAAAGTTACAAGGCGGAAAAGCGTTTCTTCACGTCGCAGGATGTGACCATGATCCTGATGGGGCTGGGCAGTATCCGCACGTCTTATTCAAGCGCCGAGGTGGCAGGAGCAATTGCAAAAATCAAAGGGCTTGTTCCTGAGGCAGAGCGCAAGGCAATTGAATTGCAGGCAGGGCAGGTATCAATTGATTTGACTCCCTGGAGCAACAATCATGCTGGTATGGCAGCGCTCGTGAAAATTCAGCAGGCCCTGAAGGATAATAGGCTGTTGGAGTTTGATTATAATGACCGTAAAGGCCAGCGGAGCGCCCGCCGCGTAGAACCATACAAACTGATTCTTAAAAGAAGGAGCTGGTATCTTGGGGGATATTGCCTGCTGCGTGAGGGCATGCGCCTTTTTAAAGTTTCACGTATGGCTGAAACAAAACTGTGCAAGGAATCGTTCTCTCCGCGCACTGTTGCTACAGAAGATTTTATTGTTCGAAATTTTGACGATGCAGAATGCATGGATGGAATAATACGGATATCTGCAAGAGCCAGAGAGACAATTGTGGAACTGTTTGGAGATGCTGCGCTTGAGCAGGAGAATGAAAATACGTGGCTGGCCCGTATTCCATTAACTGACAATGATCAGGGGCACAGTTTTGTTGCCAGCCTTGGCTGCGATGCAGAAGTGCTCGCCCCTGAATGCATCAGGGAAAGCATGAAAGAATATTTCAGAAAAGCCATGAGCGTCTATTGTTAATGTAAGCCTTTGCCAGCCCGCTCATTTTTATTCCAATGCTGTGTTATGGCGTTGCTGTATCCGGCAGCAGGGCGAGGGCGTAGCAGTTGCGCAGATCGGCAAGGTTACGCTGCGGCACCCCTGTGCTCAGGAGCAAACTTTCCCAGCTCTGGCGGATTGTCCCCCTGATTTCTTCAACAATCATCTGTGCTTCATCGGGGGCAAGGCCAAAGTGCCGTGCCGCGGCCAGCACGTTGCTCATGGCGGAGCTGCGGCCATCCGGCCCCACGCTCAGGTGCAAGGCCCGTGGGGCCTCGTCCATCACAGGCTGCGGCACCACGTCATACGCCGGAGAGAGCCGCCAGCCGGATCGGCCATTCTGATCAGCCAGATGCAGAAAACCATGATTGCGCAAATGGTCGTCGGAGTTGTTGCACAGGGCATTGAAGACCATGCGCTGGTACAGCTCGCGGATATCGCTGCGCGTGGCCTCAGCGCTGTAAAAATCCCGCCGCATGGCTGTGACGATGTCGGCGTAGGCGGCATGCGCTTCCGGCCCTGCGGCGCCAATGAGGGTCATGGCCGAAACAAAGGGCAAGCGGTGCAGGGCGCCGCTGCGAATCTGGCGGTCAAAACGCTCAACCAGAAGGATATCGCGGTTGCCCAGAACCGTAATCCGATCCGTTTCCGGCACATTGATGCCGCACTTTGCCGCGAGGAGCATATTGGCATGCTCTATGCGGCAAGTGGGCCAAGCTTCACGCTCCTTGCTGAATTTTGCAACCCAGAATTTGCCGTCCTGCTCAAACGAGGCCTTTGGCCTTGCGCCGCCAATGGAAGAACCGCGCACAAAAAAGCGTCTGTACTGCGGGTTGAGATCGTCCGCCTGCTCCACGTTGTCCGTAGCCAGCAGCATGTCCTGGAGGTCAAGTTCTGCGCCGGGGAGGCTCTGCGCCCAGGGCGGCACATCGGTAAATGGGGCGGCATCGGGCGCGCTGCTGAAACCGAGCGCGCCGATTCTGTCTGGCCCGGCATAGAGCATGTAGTCAAATTCGCCAAGGTGGGAGCCTGCGGCTTCGGCGGCTATATCAAGAACGTGACGGCCCCAGTCGTCAGGGCAGGCATCGCGCAGCCCGTTAAAGAGCGCGCCGCCCAGCGGGCCTTCGTAGGTGTGTTCCCGTTGCAGGGGCAGCGCAACAGGGTCAACGGCAACCGCGTTAGGCCGCTCCAGATAGCGGTTGGAATATTCAAAGAAGCACTGGCTGAACCGGCCATCCTGAACATAGCGCAGGCGTCCGGCAACAACAAAGCTGCCTTCAAGGTGCATATGCACATACGCCACGCGGGTTGTCATGAGCTGGCTCCCTTAAAAGTCGTAGGAAATTTTGTCCTTGCCGTCCGTTTTTCCTTCAAGCCGCCTGCGTTCGTGGGCAAGGCCGATCATGTCCGTTTCCATGGCGGCCACGTTGTCCAGGTCGTTTTCAAGCCCGAGGGTGAGCAGGGCAGTCACAAGGGTGCCAAGGCTTGTTCCCGGTGTGCCGCTCTCCAGCCTTTGCAGGGAGCCAACAGAAACCATCATGAGCTTGGCCATTTCGTGCAGGGTCAGACCCCGGCGCTTTCGCGCCAGTTTGATTCTGCGGCCCAGATCCTCAAGTTTTGCCAGAACCTTGGGCGGCAGGGCGGCTGTGGAAGCTGACGATTTACTCATAAACGATACTTTATTGGCATTTTTTGTTAATATATAGATAAATAAAAAATGGTCAAGGAGGAAATGCCGGGTCGATCAATCTGGTCACAGCCAATTGCTGAAGTTCTGGGCCAGGCCTTGAACGGCATCTATGAATTTTCCCACATGATAGCCGTCGCACACTGCGTGATGCACTTGAATGGAAAGCGGCATGTGTGTCTTTCCGTTTTGTTCCAGATAGCGTCCAATTGTAAAAATGGGAGGGAGGTATGTTCCCTCGCCGTAAACATTCAGATTGAAGCCGGTGAAGCTCTGCCAGGGAAAGGATGAAATTGTGAACAAGTTTTCAGGCATGTTGTTTTGAGGAAAAAGCGTATCAGAGTTGCCGTATTTTTCCATGTCGTGAATGCAGTTGTCATAAAATTTGCTGAAATTACTATCAAATGGCGTGAATATACTGCTGAAAGTTTCAGTTTTTTTTGTTTAAAATCGTGTAACTTGGGCTTGTTGATTCCCAGTAGCCAAGTTCGCCATGAGTATTTATAGCCATTCTGAATTCTTGAAATTTATTAACGGCGCATGAAAGCATGTATATTTGAGCAGGGTATGCCTTGACTCCGCGAAGCTTCAATTCTTTTACAAGCGAATCAATTTCTATATTTACTGTGATGCTGTAAGTACAACGAACAGTATGAATGTAATGCTGATAATAATATTTCCTTTTCCAGGTGTTCAAATCGATTATATTAAATAACATGAAAAATAGTCCTTTTGCTATTGCTTGCTCGTCACGAAAGTACGTAATCCCTGAGTCGTTTTGTAGTTCACAGTCCGCCGCCTCCACCCCCGCCAGATCCGCTGCCCGAGCCGCCACCGCCGGAGCTGAAACCGCTGGCGGATGAAGATTCGGCAGACGCGGAGGAGGCGCTTACAGCGCTGCCAAAACCATTGGAAAAGTCGCTCCAGCCGTCATGCCCGTGCACAAGGGCGACATCAACGCCGGAGTCTTCCAGCGCTGCCGCCTGGAGCTGCTCGGCAAACCTGTTGCACCACGTTTTTTCCAGCCCCAGCACCAGTGCATAGGGCAGCAGACGGCGAAAAACCTCGGGCGTGTTTTCGGGTTTTTCATCCTGCGCGCTAACCTGCTCCATGCGTGGCAGTTCCGCCGTGCGCATGTACATGGCAAGGCCTTCAATTTCGTCCAGTACAGCGCGGGCTGCGGGGCTTGGAGCCTTGATGACGGCTGTGAACACAATGGATGTGATAATCATGAGCAGAAGAAGCAGCCACCCAAGATCGTAAAAATAAAACTGAAGACCAACCGCAGCTATCCCGGCCAGTGGCAAAGCCATAAGCCCCAGAGTTGCCAGCAGGGATTTTGCCTGCTGCCGCACCAGCAGCAGGGGGAGCGCCAGTGCTGCGCAAAAAGCCATGCAAACCGCGAGCAACAGAAGAATCAGCGGCAGTTGCGAGCTATCCGGGGTAAGCACCGAAGGGTCAACTTCCCAAAAGCTCGCCGCAAAAGCCAGCGGCAGCACCAAAAACCAGCCAAGCACTGCAACCCAGGTGTTCAGCTGCCATGCACCCTTAAAGTTTTGCTTAAGGTTTGCCCTGGCAGCGTTGAAAATACTGCGGACATCTTCATTTTTGGGGCGCAGCAAGAGTTTTTCACCCTTGCCAGTACTGTGCACAAGCTCGCGGTACACGGTCTGTTCTTCTGCGGTAAGCTCCTCTGTGCGTCCGTTTGATGCGGCGGGCAGCTCCAGCGCATAGGTTTTGGAGTCTGCCTTGCTGATGTGGCACAGCCCCTTGAACGCCAGAGCCAGAAACGTGGCGGCAAGCCCCCGGCCAGAGATGCGGGCCGACTTGTATAAGAACTCCACCGCCAGCGGCGAAAGCACTTGCGGCGTGGCCTCAGCAGCAGATTTTTTGCTCCACTGAACGGCTTTGGGTGGGTAATAGCGGGGGAATATGGCACCCTTGGGCGGGTCAATGCCAAGGCGTTGCCAAAGCAGAAAATAGTAAAGAAAAACAGCGCAAAAAGCCAGACACTGCGCGGGCAGCAAGGGATTATCATACAGGACTTCAAAGAGCAGGCCCCGCTCCCTGATGACACGCTCCTCTTCCTGCCGGGCCAGCTCCAGGGCTTCGTCCTCCCTTTGTTGCTGCAATGCAAGCGGAAGCACAGGGTCGGCAATACTCTGCCTGTCAAAGGCCACAGCCACCGTAAGCTGCGTGTCAGGCTCAAGGGTGCTGGCAAGGGTAAAGGATGCTTCGTTGGTTTGCGGTCTGCCAATGGTGATGTGGTCGGAATTTCTGGAGCCAGGTAGCCCGGCCCACGCGGCGGTTTGCTCCACGGCTACGCCCTTGGGCAGTATAACGCGGCATGAAGCGTCAAGGATAGGGAAGCCCCACACGCCAGTGGCGTTCCAGTTGAGTTCCCCATTGGATTCATAAAAACGCAGATGCAGGGAAGTGTCGTATTCAAGCACAAAGCGGTGCTGCCCCGTGGAGAGCGGCTCCTTGCCGCGCATGAGCACCCGTATGTAGTCGCCCCTGACTTCGGTTTCGACCGGGTTAAGGGGCACGCCGTCAAGGCTTGCGGATGTAACGGCGAAAGGAACCGTGCCGCTGTAGTTCGCCGGGCCGGAATAGAGCAGAGGGAGTTCGCGATATATGCCTTTTTTAATCTGATTGCCTTCCGCCTGCACAACAATTGCTTCGCGCACATGCATACTGCCGTCCTGATGGATTGTGACGGTAGAGGCAAAGCTCTCTATGCGTTCCTGCGCGTAGGCAGCAAGGCACATGGCATGGATGCAGAGCAGCAGGGCGCATACGGTCAGTGCAATGCGGCGTGTAAACCAACTGCTGGCATTGGGCGTGTGCATGGTTTCATCCTTGCGCAAGCTGCTTGTGGTGGGATGTCTGGGCTCAGGCGGTGGTTAAAAAAGTATGTCAGGCAGGCTCAGGGCAGCAAGCCCCACAGAGCCGAGCAGGCCCATGAAGGCCAGAGCCATCCGCGCGAAATTGCCGCGTATATAGCACCGCCGCGCATACCACAGCCAGATGAGCCCTGCGGCAAGGTTGCAGCCAAGCAATGTGTCTGACCGCCGCGCCATTATAAGCACGCCTGAGACCCAAAGCTGCAAGGCCGCCATCAGGGCAGCAGCCATGAAGTACAGGGCATGCCGCCACAAGCGGCGGCCCAGCCCGTCTTGCCTGTTATTGTGCACCAACATCAGGAACTGCCCGTTCTGCTGATGAATCAAGTTCAAAATACGCCACAGGGGCAAAGTGGAAAAATCCGGCAACCAGATTGCCGGGGAACTGGCGAACGCGGTCGTTCTGTTCCCTTGCTGCACCGTTGTAATAGCGGCGGGCCATCTGGATTTCGTCCTCCAGCGTGGCGAGGCTTTGCTGCAACTGGCGATAGTTTTCGCTGGCCTTAAGCTCCGGGTAGGCCTCCGCAATGGCAAAAAGCTTGCCCAGCGCGCCGGAAAGCAGATTCTCCGCTTTGGCCTGGGCCGCAACATCGCCCTGCACGGAGAGGCTGCGGGCACGCGCCGCGCTCACCTCTTCAAACAGGCTCTTTTCGTGGCTGGCATACTGCCTGACGGCGCTGACCAGATTGGGCACCAGATCGTGCCGCCGCTTGAGCTGCACATCAATGCTGCTCCAGGCTTCGTCCACCATGTTTTTGCCGCGCACCAGGGCATTGTAAAGGGCTACAATGACCGCGAACACAACCACAGCGCCCCCTATGGCGATCAAGATGCCGGTGCTCATACGAACTCCTTGGATTTGTTGGGAACATGCGCAGGCTTATGCATCAGCGTGATGCGAGCGGACTCGGTTAGCGTGGCAAAAATCCAGTTAATGTTGCCATAAAAACTGGCATATATGTGATATTCGGTCAATGCCTCAGTGCCGCCAGCCATAAGAGGCGGTCTTCTGGATAAGCCCCAGCCCGGCCCTCTCGTGCTGCCTCCTTTTGTCGCCCTCAAGCCAAAACATCCAAAGACATTTATGCACAGGTGCGTTACGAAGGTAAGGAAGTGGAAAGGGAAAATCAGGCCGAAATCACCAATAAAATTCCGGGGGATTGCGACATGGGCTTTTTGAGGGTTCCCAAAGTGTGCGTGCATGATGGCTCTGCTTGTGTCGGCTGGGGAATGCCCCGGAGTGCGATTCCTTTTTTATGGTTACAGGCTGCCGCGAAGCCTGCTTTTGTATTGCTGTGCCTGCTGTTGTGCCCCGGACTTTCGGCTTTTGCGGCTCCCCGCACGGTGGGGGATTGGGTGGTCGAGGTGCCAGCAGGCTGGAAAACGCAGGAGGAGGGGAATCAGGTACTGCTCAGCTCTCCCAAAGAAGACTGCTATGTGACGATGCTTGAGAAGGATTGCTTCAACGGCGATCTGGATCTGCTTGCAAAAGCTTCCGCCAGCATAACTGGCGGCAACGACCTGCGCACTCTGGGTGAAGGTAAGGGGGTTGTTTTTGCCGACAAGATTGCGCGATACTGGGTTGGCCTTGCGAACGACAAGTATATGGAAGTCTCTGTTGGACATGCCTGCCGAGGTGTGGGGCCCATTGTAAAAAGCCTGAAAATTTCCCCTAAGGCCAAGAATGCAGCGCCTTTGAGCAAACTGCTGGCAGTGGCGCAAGGCCCTGAAAATACCAAGTGGCTTGTGACCGGCGACCGTCCGGACGATGCCAGGCCTGTGGAACCCGCAGACCCTACTGGCGACAGGCCTGATTTTGCGGCCCTGGCAGACCTCGCTGCCCCCGCCCCAGCTCCGCATGAAAAAACCATCCCCCAAGGCTGGAGTACAACGCACACCGGCCAGTGGACAATCTATGACAAACCGGACGAAAAGGTGTGGTACGCTGTGGGATTGTATCCATTCAAAAAAGTGGAAAACGGGCAGTGGGGCACGGATCTTATTGATCTTGCCCGCAAGCTGAAGGGCATCAACATCACCACCGGCGAAGGCACCGTTGATTTTTATACTCGAGAAGGCGGCATCGGCACAGTGCTGACCAATGACGCCAACACGGTTGTTGAACTGTATTACCCCGAAGACGATGCCAACCTGGCGGAACTGCGCGAAGCGCTGCATTGATGCCGGGGTATTGCGCGCATCTGACCAACGGATTTCGTCAAACCGCACTACAAGGAGTCTCGCATGTACTTGCTGAAGCAATGGGTTGCTGGCGTGGCGGCCCTGCTGGTTTTTCTGCCGTCAACGGGGTTTGCGGCCGGGATAGTGCTGAAAAACAGCATGAACTCTGACATCAAGGCCGTTTTTTGCGTGGGCAACAATGGGGATAAAAAGCCTGTTGTTGAGGGCTTGGCAAAAAAGTCATCCAAGACGGTAAGTCCGGCCAGGTTTCCTGAGCATGACTGCACGCGCATTGGCGTGACCATGCAAAACGGCCTGGGCTGGCAGTATTATTACGAGCCGCAACCCGGTTCAGCCAGGGAAATCGAGTTTGGAATGGATGCCGCAGGCCGCAACGAAAAGCGCAAGTATCCCTCCATGCTCATAACCATGCCAGATGGTGAGGCTTATGTGGTCCCGGCGGGTGTGCCCATGTTCATGCTGGTGCAGCTGATGCGCAAGGGATTGGACGTGGCCCGCTGGAAGGAATTTGCCCTGCCGGGCTATGATGGGCTTAAAGAACCCGGCGCTTATGCCGTGTGCTTTGCCGACCAGTCGTGGAGCCTCGCGGGCAAGGGCCTGCAATTTGACGGCAAGGGCGGCGAGCTGGAAACGGTTGCCCTGTCTGCGCCATTTGCCAATACAACCATTGGGGCCATATTTGAAGAACTGAAAAAGAACGGTTGGCTGCCTCTGGTCCTGGATGCCGGAGGCCAGACAAGCGTATTTGGCGCGCAGGGTGCGGCCCTCGCCCCCAAGGGAAAAGCCGTGGACTGCCCCCAAACCGCTGACGGCATGTGGGAGGCCTTTGAAACCATGTTTGTGAGCGGTACGGAAAATGCGGATAAGCCCGTGTGTGTTGTGCTTGGCAGCGAAGGGTTGCGGTTTGCAATGAACCTTGATCTGGATGCCGCACTGGCGGAGATAAGCTTTACGCGGGTGCCAGCAGGGAAGTAGGCAGTATTGAAGTTTAAGGAGATGAGTGAAAGCGTGGCTTATATGTTTGCTAAGGACGTATAAGCCACGTTGAATTTTTCAAGATGGCAGGGTGCCCCAAACTGCGCTCAACTCAGGGCCAGATTTGTTTTCTGTTGCCTCGCAGAATCTGGGCTTTATGCTTGCCAGCCATGCAGCACACCTTGTTTGTTGAATTATTTTCTTCAACAAGCAGTGCGGTGCTACAAAATCAACATAGCAAACTAGTCTGCTTTTTTCTGTTCACCCTTGTAGCCGTCATTATAGCCCTGCTGAACAGCATCAACCTTTCTTTCAATTTTTGCAGAGGCTTTGCCAGCAGTTCTGCCAACCCAACTGCATCCGCTGGAAAAGAAAAAAAGCGCAATCAAGGCTGTTGCAAGAATCCGCATGATAAATTCCATCCTAAATTGAGAGTTGTCCTAAAAGAGTCTCTTGTATATTGTGCGGCTGTCCAATCTGGTGCCTTTTTAATAAATAAAGGCATGCAAACATGCAAGCAGGGGAGCAAATGCAAACTTCGCCCATAGCTCTGGTAACGGGCGCAAGCAAGGGAATTGGCAAGGCCATTGCCCTTGGCTTGGCCGCCGATGGTTTTGATATCTGGCTGAACTACCGCAACGACCACGATGCCGCAGAAGCCGTGCGCGATGCCATTGAGGCTCTAGGCCGTCAATGTGTTTTGCTGCCCTTTGACGTGGCGGACAAAGATGCGGTGGAAGCCGCCCTTGATCCACTGCTGGCGGAGGAAACGCCCTTTGCCCTGATCAACAACGCAGGCTTTGCCCGCGATACCGTCTTTGGCCTTATGTCCGAAGAGCAGTGGGATTCCGTCATCGGTGTGCATCTAAATGGATTTTTCCATGTATCGCGCAAGGTTGTACCGCGTATGCAGCGGGCGCGCACCGGGCGTGTTGTAAATATTGTTTCCACCTCGGGGCAGGCAGGTATGGCGGGGCAGGTGAACTACTCCGCAGCCAAGGCTGGTCTTATTGGTGCAACACGCGCCCTTGCACGCGAGCTTGGGCGGCGCAACGTGCTTGTTAATGCCGTGGCCCCTGGCTTTATCAGCACAGAGATGACGGCCGGGCTGCCAGTGGATGAATATATGAAAAGCGTGCCCCTTGGCAGACCGGGTTTGCCGGAAGAAGTGGCGGGCTGCGTGCGATTTTTGTGTTCCAACCTATCGTCCTACGTTACCGGGCAGGTACTGTCCGTTAACGGCGGACTGTACATGTGAGGCCCGATGCGGCGAGTTGTCATAACTGGCGTGGGGCTTGTATCCGTTCTGGGCGTTAGCCGCGAGCAGATCGCCAACGCGTTGTATAATGGGATTTCGGGCATAGTTGCCGACCCGCAGCGGCTGGAGCATGGCTTTCACAGCCCGCTTACAGGGCATATAGACGGTTTTGATTGCGCCCGCCATCTTAACAGAAAGCAGCGCAAAAGCATGCCGGATTTTGCCATTCAGGCGCATGCGGCAACACTGGATGCCCTGGATCAGGGCGGGCTGGCACCCGAAGACCTGCGCTCAGAGCGGTGCGGCCTTGTTTTTGGCAATGATTCCACAGTGCAGTCTGTAGTTGACCAGCAGGCGGCCTTGCTGGAAGCTGGCTCCACTTCCGGCATGGGCAGCGGCCATGTTTTTCGCTGCATGAATTCCACCATCACCATGAATCTCAACGTATTGCTTGGCAATACCGGCCCAAGCTGGACGGTAAGCGCCGCCTGCGCCAGCGGGGCATATGCCATCGGCCAGGCGGCAGACCAGATCCGCCTTGGCAGGCTCGACCGCGTCGTCTGCGGCGCTGCGCAAGAAGTGAACTGGCCGTCTGTATGCTCCTTTGACGGTCTGGGGGCTTTTTCTGCGCGCACGCCTGCGGAGGCGGCGTCCCGCCCCTTTGACAAGGGCAGGGACGGGCTGGTGCCAAGCGGCGGCGCTGCGGCCCTGCTACTGGAAGATTACGATACTGCCCGCAGCCGCAACGCCTGCATTCTGGCAGAAGTACTCGGCTTTGGTTGCAGCGCGGACGGCGAAACCCTTTCCGTTCCCAGCCGCACAGGGCTTGCGCGCGCCATGCGTATGGCTCTGACGGAAGGCGGGCTGAGCGCTGCTGATGTGGATATTGTCAACGCACATGCCACATCCACCCCTCAGGGGGATGCGGCGGAGGCAGCCAATCTTCGGGCCGTTTTCGGCGCTGACTGCCCCGATGTCATGGCGCTGAAAAGCCTTACCGGGCATGAATTGTGGATGTCTGGCGCATCGCAGGTGGCCTATGCCGTCATTATGGCGCAGGCGGGCTTTACGGCTGCTACCATAAATTAGGCGGATTCAACTTGCAAGTGCAACACCCTCAAGGTTGAATGAAAAGGCAAGG
>VSSQ01000122.1_pt2 | contig 84878 bp, 70 predicted proteins | sample 4763081 | NCBI WGS metagenome assembly VSSQ01 (sample SAMN12137344, study PRJNA551015) | bioreactor metagenome | isolation source: SDC9 anaerobic chlorinated ethene degrading culture | place: USA: Knoxville, Tennesee | collected 2015-01-01
GCCCTGGAATTATCATCTAATCATTACAAATTATTGGCTTTATGAGCCCTGCCTGTTGCGGGAGTGATTATTGTAATGGTGTTTAAATGAAAAATCAAACACATAAATTTATATCGGAACTTGACTCCGGAGGAGTCACATGTTTATAGAAAAAGATAAACAGAAGAAACATACGACCCCGCCGGGGTCGGCAAATCAATTTGGGGTCTGTTTTTCTATACACATGCGACCCCGCTGGGGTCAGTAAACCCTTATGAATTCTGCATCTCTGGAAATGCATGGATTTGCCCTGGAATTATCATCTAATCATTACAAATTATTGGCTTTATGAGCCCTGCCTGATGCTGGAGTGATTGATGTAATGGTGTTTGAATGCAAATCAGACACATAAATTTGCATCGATACTTGACTCCGGAGGAGTCACATGTCTATAGAAAGGCATCAGCATAAAAAAAAACGACCCTACAGGGGTCGAATATTTATGCAAATATTTAATAATCAGAATACAACCAAATTTCTCACGAAGAATCTATGATCAATTACGATGAAATATCATGATATACATGCGACCCCGCTGGGGTCGTAAGATCCTTATTCATTCCACTTCTCTTTAAACACTTGACCCCGCCGGTCATATAATCGTTTCAAATTATTGTGATTTTAGCACATTGCCTGAAGCCGGAGTGTTTGTATATGTAATTGATTTAATTGTGTTTAAATGCATATTAGACTCATAAACTTGTATCAGGACTTTGATTCCTCCGGTGTCACATGTCTTTAGAAAGAGATCAGTTGAAGAAATAGTACGACCCCGCCGGGGTCGGCAAATCAATTTGGGGTCTGTTTTTCTATACACATTCGACCCCGCTGGGGTCGTAGAATCCTGATTCATTCTAAAGCTCTAAAACAATTGACCCCGCCGGGGTCATATAACCATTTCAGATTATTGGCTTTATGCACCCCGCCTAAAGCGGGAGTGATAGTGTATGTCCTTGGTAAAATGGCGTTTAAATGTAATTTAGACACATAAACTTGTATCAAAACTATGACTCCGGAGGAGTCACCTGTCTATAGAAAGGCATCAGCATAGATAAAATACGACCCCAGCGGGGTCGAATGTTTCTGCGACTAAATGATTATTACAATATCATCCAATTAACCTGCTCATAATCAATATTCTGGCATGGTGTAATTACGGTTAAACATATGAACCGCCCTGTGGCGGTTCGGTAAATATTTATGCATTATACATTCCCTGAATGTGTCTTAACAGGGCTTCACCGGCTATATCCACCCCCTGAGTTTATAGTAAGCCAATGCAAAATACTCCCTGAGCACGATCACCTCATATTTCAGGTGGTTCCAGAACTGGTACCGGAACTGCAGGTTTTCGCCTATGGGGGGCGCCAGGCGGTTTCCCTTCAGGTCCCTGTCGTCGAAAACCAGGTCGGCTTCGAGGGAGGATTCAAAGGCCGGGAAGCCGCTGACGTTGGTAAATCCGGCTTTGCGGAAACTAAGCACCGCCCTGCGGATATGTTCTGGCGAGGTTACGATGGCAATTGGAAGGTTATGTTCTGATGCAGGGATCATGGCGGCAATGTTGCTGGCCTGTCCACGGGTGTTTTTCCCTTCGGTTTCGTACAGGATAATTCCCTCCTTCACACCCCTGAGGATCAGCTCCCCGGCAATGGAAAGCGGATCGCCGGTGCTGTCGTTCAGCTTGCCGGGCGCAGCTACAATCACCTTTGCCTCCGGACATTCTTTTGCCAGCCAGGCCGTGTACCATGCCCTGATCAGCCCGTTTTCGCTGGGGATACCGGCGCCGGCCAGCATTACAATGGTTGCCGGTTTTTCACTCATCCTGCTGCCTTTGGTGGCCAGGCGGTAATAGGCATGAAACGGCAGGGTGGTAAAGGCAAGGACTATAAGCAGCAAAAACGAGACGCCACCGGCCGGCAGCAAAATCCTGGTCAATCTTCTGAAAAAGCCGGTTCGTTTCTTCATGGGCTGCAATCCGGAGGTTTCGTGGATTTACTGCTTTTTCACCACGATGGGCGGGGTTTGTATCACATTGCTTTCATTCAGGTCGCGGTCCCTGATAAACACCTCAAACATAATGGTGTCGAAGGCTGACAGCGGATTGTTTACAAAGAGGGTGTCTTCAATCTCGCCGCTGATGGCTTTGTTTTTCCCGGCCGGGGTCAGGATGGGGATGCGCCCGTTGAAGGTGGCCGTATCGTAAACAATGGTGGTGTCGTTGATGTACCGCGGGGTCACCAGAAAAACTTCCTGAAAGCTACCGTTCTTCCTTTCGAAGTACCTGACGAACAGGTTATAATCATAAGGAGGCAGGGTGTCGTTGTCGTACAGGCCGATGTTGCCGTCGCCGTCGGTAAATGAAAACCGCAGCACCCCGCGCTGATCAATGCCCTGGGCATCGCGCAGCAGCACAAAATCCAGGAACTCAATCTGCGGCTCGGGGGGGTATTCCTCGTACTTTTTGCACGACCAAAGCAAAACAAATATAAGCGACAGTATTATCAGTGAAAGGGTTCTCCTCATAACAAAAAGACTTGATGATGAAATCGCGCAAAAGCTGTGCCGCAATTTCCGTTTTATTTTCCCGGCTTCCGGAATGGCCGCAAAACAGAAGCTAAGATAGCCAAAATGTCTCATGGCGCCGGCGCTTCAGCCAGTTTTTTAAGCCGGATCCCTTTAAGCGTAGCGATGCCGTATGGTATATCGCCCTTGTCGTTCACAATCACGGTGTATCCCTGATCCAGCAGCTCCCTTACAGTTGCTTCACCGGGAATTTCCGCGTAGGCTGTCAGGTTGGTATAGAACATGGCTTCAACAGGATTCGCGTAATTGAGCAGCACCCCTTTCTCCGGCGCTTCCCGGTTTAAGGCGCGCAACCCTTTCACCCATTCCGGATTCCTGTCGCTGATCTGAAACGGTTTGGCCCGCTCCAGCGAATACCTTACGGGAAGCAATATAAGCAGGACAAGCAATACATTCAGGACGTGCCGGTACCAACTCCGCGTTTTTATCTCCGACAACATCACCCAGAAAACCGCCGTCATGATAAACAATGCCGGAGCCGTAAAAAGCATATACCCCTGCATCTTTGTCCGCGCAAGCGAAAAAAACAAAAACGGTATCAGAAACCAGATGCTTACTGCCAGCATCTTTAAATTATACGGATTCCGGATGGTTTTCCACAAAAACCAGAGCAGGGGCAGATAAACCAGCTCACCGTAATTGATCCTGATTTTATCTGCAAAGTAGTAAAATGGTCCGGTACGCTCTTCAATCACTTCCGTAAGGTGCCTGAAATTCATCTGCGATTCCCAGGCCGCTTCCGCCGGAAATGCCCGGAAGATATAGATCTGCCAGGGGAGAAAAAACAACGCAGCAATGCCTGTGAAGATGAGAAACTGAAACACGATGGCATTTAACCTGAAATTTCCGGAATCGTAAACGATCAGCAGCCAGAGCGGGAGGACAATCAGGGCCGGCAGGTATTTCGACAATATGGCCGCTCCCAGGGCCATGCCGGCCAGGATGTTAAACAGGGGATTTCTGCTTTGTGCAAAGGCTATCGATAGCACAACAACCAGTCCGATGAAAAACAGAAATGCAATGTCAATGTGGTCAGTAGCCACCCTGCCTCCTGCAAGTTCAATGATCAGTCCGTTTACCGAAAAGAAAAATGCCGCCAGAAAGCCTGCTTTTTTACCGGCAAAATATTTTCCTGTAAACCACATCATCCAGATTCCGGCGGTGGACATCAGGATGGACGGAAGCCGCAGGGCGATCTCATTGATCCCGAACAGTTTCATGCTGCCGGCCATCAGCCACAGGGCCATGGGTTGCTTGTGCAGCCAGATATGATTGCCCGGCCAGTTAAAGTAATCGTAAGGCAGCAGTGGGGTATCGTACAGGGTGGGCCTGAACGGGTGGTTTATCAGGTTTTTGGCCACCAGCGCGTGATACCGCTCGTCCCAATAATGCAGAAAAAAATCAGTGGAAGTGTAAATCCGCAGCAACAATCCTGCAATCAGCAGCAGCCAGACTGCCAGGTGGTAGTTATCCTTTGCCTGATATCTCCACGATTGGAAATATCCCGCAAGGCAAAGAACCACCGTGATTATTCCGGGAATAAGGTTTTCCATGCGTTATACAACTTCAATAATCTGCAGAAAACAGATCCGTTTCTGCCAGTGGCCGGATCAGTTCAGGCCCATCGGCGGAGACCTTATTTACGAGGTCCGAAACCTTATAAACCTGCATTTTATTGTCAGGCAGGGGCCGCATTAGTTTTTGCAACAGTTCTTGATCCTTTTCGCCCATCCAGGCCTCATGATGTTCCTTTTCCAGGATTACGGGCATACGGTCATGTATGGGCTCCATCAGTCTATTGGCTTCGGTGGTAATGATGGTAAAGGATCGGATAACGCTACCTTCCGGACTTTTCCAGGCATCCCACAGGCCGGCCATGGCAAAAGGCGAGCCGTCGGCCATCACAAAACGGTAAGGCTGCTTTTTCCCGGCCCTCACCCATTCGTAAAAACCATCGGCAGGGACCAGGCAACGTTGCCCGGCAATCAACCTGCGGAACATGGGCTTTTCACCCAGGCTTTCTGCCCTGGCATTGATCACCGGACTGCTGCGGGGCAACTCTTTCGCCCAAAAGGGGATCAGTCCCCACCTGAAATAGCGGAGTTTTGAAGGTTCATCGCCGGTTATCACCGCAAGGTTCTGTGTAGGCGCCCCGTTGTAGCGGGGCACATAGGGTTCCTCCCCTCCCGCCAGGCGGAAGAATTCATTGAGCCGCTGCTCTTCGGTGGTAAGTGAAAACCTGCCGCACATACTGCCTGAATTATGGGATAAAGTTAAGGATTCCTGCCGGATATTGATGTTTATATTCTTTCATATCCCGGTCTTCAATTGTTATCCTATTGAATATCCTGAGCCATTATCCCGGTAGTCCCGATTGCTTAAGGATCGGGGCACATGAAAGAATTCTAACCCCTGTTCGTGGAGATCAGGATGAGCGTGGGATGTTGATTGCTATTACAACTTATCCGGAGCCTGGTAAACCAGATTCCTGCTTAACCGGGCAATATTGCTTTTGTTTGTATTGGTTGGTTTTTAGTCGCATTGGGGTTGTCGAGTATTTAAGTATCTGTATATTCGTGCATTCGTGGCTAAAAACCTGTTAATCATTTTTACAAACCATCCCTGATATACCGGTAATTTCATCCGGAATGCTTATTTTTGAATTTGAATAACCCCTGACCCGGCCCTGGAATCCCGCTTCACGGAAAGGGTTTTCAACCTTACACATACGATCATTGTTGTACATCATAAACCCATTGTAACATGAAAAAATTTGCCGTAGTCCTTGCCGGAAATGGCGTCTTCGACGGCGCCGAGATTCACGAAGCCACCCTAAGCCTGCTGGCCATAAAAAAGCTTGGCGCTGATTATGAAATATTTGCACCTGACATTCCCCAGCACCATGTGATCAATCATCTTACCGGGAAAGAAATGAACGAAACCCGCAATGTGCTGGTGGAAGCCGCCCGTATTGCCCGCGGAAAAATCAGGGACCTGAAACAGCTCAATGTCAGGGAATTTGACGCCCTGCTTTTCCCGGGGGGATTCGGGGTGGCCAAAAACCTCTGCACCTGGGCTTTCGACGGCCCCGCCTGCAAGGTAAACCCCGATGTGGAAAAAGTGATACGGGAAATGACATCGCTGAAGAAACCCATCGGCGCCCTGTGCATTTCGCCGGTTTTACTTGCTAAAGTGCTTGGTAACGTCGAAATTACCATAGGCGATGATCCTGCAACCGCCGCCGGCGTTGAAAAGGCCGGAGCCAGGCACGTGAATACAGGTCACGGAGAAGTGGTACGCGACCCGCACCGCCCGGTGTTTACCACCCCCTGCTATATGCTCGATGCCAGCATTGTGGATATTGCCAACGGGGCCGAAAATATCGTAAAAGCCATACTTGCCGAGCTAAAGTAAGGAGAACCTAAAACCATCCCCTTTCACGGGCAAAGGCAATCGCGTCTTCCACTATTTTGTCGTGATCGAAAGCCAGGGGCGGAAGCTGACCGACCGGATGCCATTCCGCGACAGCCGCATCATCGCCTGCTTTTGCCTGCGCGCCCGCATCACTGAGCATGCCCGCATAGGCAATGGAGATTGTCCGGTGACGGGGATCGCGGTTCAGGGCGCCATAGGTGTGAACCTGAAAGAGCGCCACACCGCTGATGCCCGTTTCTTCCTGCAATTCCCTGACCACCGCTGCTTCGGGCGTTTCATCCATATCCAGAAAACCTCCCGGCGCCGCCCACATCCCTTCAAACGGGGAATGCCCCCGGCGGATCAGCAGCACTTCAGGAGTTGTTTTACCCTTTCGGAATACAATGGCATCAACGGTAACGGCCGGACGGGGATAAGGGTAGGTAAACATGGTTTTTTATTGCTAAATTAAACTGAAATCAGATACACAGCGGCTCTTTGATCAGACCGTTTGCCGAGGGAACTGCCTCACAACGGTTATCCATAATTCTTTTCAAACAAAAAGCCCGGAGACCCGGGCTTTCACACACACACTGAAAAAATTCCATATCCGGCACAAATCCTGGATATGTTTTTATAATCACAGGCAAAATTGTGGGGATGATGCCCGGACCATTTCCTTTATCTCATCAATACATCATAAACTTCAGCATCAGCCTGAACTGCTTGCCCATGGATTCATCGTCAGATATCATCAGACTATGAATGCGTCCCATTACATAATCAAGCAAGCCGGCATGGGTGGCATTGGTTTCATTCACCACGATATTCCCGTTATCGTCGGTCATAAGTTCAACATTCACCACACCCTCAAGGTAACTCCTGCGCGCAAAATCAGGATAAAAAATGGTTCTGCTGATTTCTTCCCTGAAGCTGCGGTATTCCGAAGCGGCAAACATCGACCTGCATCCTTCCGGGCTAACCACCATCACCAATGGTATCTGCATGTTCATTTTCATCGTAATGAATATTTGATAACAGTCTTTTAGCCAATTTCGTGCCAAAATCGCATTAAATTGACTATTAGTTGATTAAAAATCAATTGTGAGATACCAACGTCCGGAAATAATGGGCAATTGTCCGGAAACGAACGTAAACAACCTTAAGACGGACAGAAAACAAAAAGGTTACCGCGAACCGGTAAAAAAGGAAAATCAGTCCTGCGGCTCCTCAGCTATGACAGCATCTACCTGATCTTTACCACCAACGGTAATAACGATTTCCCCTTTGGGAGGGTTTTCCGTATAGTGTTTTGCCAGCTCTGCCAATGAACCGCGGCGGTTTTCTTCGAAAAATTTCGTGAGTTCCCTGGATACGCAGACCCTCCGGTCGCCGCCCATCACTTCGGCCAGTTGTTCAAGTGTTTTTACCAGCCTGAAGGGCGATTCGTACAAGACAAAAGTGCAGGCCAAAGCATCCAGGAAAGCAATTCTTGTTTGCCTTCCCTTTTTATGGGGCAGAAATCCTTCAAAATAAAAGCGGTCGCAGGGCAGGCCCGAGTTGACCAGTGCCGGGACAAATGCGGTGGCCCCGGGGAGGGTTTCCACTTCTATGCCCATACCGATGCAGGTTCTTACCAGCAGGAACCCGGGATCGGAAATCCCCGGTGTACCGGCATCGGTGACAAGCGCCACGGATTCTCCTCCGGCAATGCGGCCGGCGATGCTTTCGGCCGTGCGGTGTTCGTTGTGCATGTGGTGCGACTGCATGCGTGTTTCAATGCCGAAGTGCTTTAACAATAAGCCGGTTTTGCGGGTATCTTCGGCGAGGATCAGCTGCACTTCTTTCAGCACGCGAATGGCCCGGAGGGTCATGTCTTCCAGGTTTCCCAGGGGCGTCGGCACAAGATAAAGCTTTGACATAAGGCTCAGAATGTGAGTATAAAATCGCGCAGCAACCTGAAAATATCTTCATATTCCGAAAGGGGAACCCGCTGCGACAAGTCGTACAGGGTATGGTACTCCATGTGTTCCTTACCCATCGAGTAAATAAACACGGAGGGCACGCCCCTGCGGTAAAACGGGCAATGGTCGCTGTTGCAGCTTTCCCCGCGTTCCGCCACCTTCAGGATGTATTCATTATCCGCGTTGATCTGCACCATCCGCCGGTAATACTCCGGAAAAATGGTTCCGTTCACCACCGTGATGCCTTCACTTCCTGTTCCTACCATATCCAGATTGATGAGGAATTTAATCCGTTCCAATGGAAATACCGGATTTTCAGCGAAGTATTCCGAGCCTTTCAGGCCCATTTCCTCCCCGGCAAAAGCCAGAAAAGCGATGCTGTAATCAGGCCGGTTGGCAGAACCGGCAAAATGGCGGGCGAGGTCAAGCATCATGGCCACCCCGCTGGCATTGTCGTTGGCGCCGGGAAACCGGGCATTCCTTCCCATCATTCCCAGGTGGTCATAGTGAGCGGTAAATACCAGTATGGAATCCGGGGATTTCTTCCCTTCCAGATAACCGGCAATATTCATCACCCGGTAAGCGGGATAAAACTCCGCATCCACCGTGACGGCGGCATTTTCAGGCTTTCGCGGAAGCGCCTCCCCCAGTACCTCAAAAATCGGGTACTCCAGTTGCCGGTAGCCCGGAGATACACTCCAGATAAGTTTTTCGCCCGGATTCACCAGCAGGTAACCCCCGGCTCCCGGATAGTTGGTTTTCAGCATTGAATCAGCCAGCCCTGACGCCGCGCCTTTCAGCAGACTTTTATCAAATGACAGCAAACTGTGCTTCAGGTCCTTCCGGAGGATCTTTTCCAGCTTCTTATGATTTGCAAAATCAGCAGAATCAAGGATAACAATTTTAAAAACGCCGTTCACCGGGGGACAATCGGCCCGCACCACAAATTCAACCCCCGGCATCAGATCCCTGCCGCTGATGTTCAGCATCATACTGCCGGGAAAAGTATTCACCGGAAAGGAAAACTCCTGTGCATAACTGTCAGAAAATGGCCTTACACCATGATCGTAAAGCTGCCTGGTGATAAACTGCGATGCCTGCAGGGAGCCGAAATTCACATAACCCCTGCCGTAGAGGCCCGGAGCCGAGAGGGTATCCATGATATACCTGGCATAATCCACCTCCTGTGCTTTTGCCCCGTTTCCGGGACCTGTCAGGCAGTATAAAATGCAGGTAAGAAGTAAAAATACGATTTTCATTTTTAATTCATAAAGATCACTTACAGTTCCTTGCCTGGATAATTGCCTAGCCTGAAACAAGATAACGCCTTGTTACATACTCCTGCAGTTTCAGGAAAACCGGGTTTTCCTGGTCCCAGCCATTCCGCTGCTGCAAGCCGGCAAACAGGGAGGTGGCTTCGATCTGGCCGGAGCAGTTGTTGAGCAGGGCAATGGCCTGGTTGTACATTTCGGTAGAGCCGTCGAATAACTCGTTCACAAACTGAAACTTCTCGTTGATGCCGATGGTGGCTTTCAGGTCGGTGATGGGTTTCAGGCTCATTTTATCAGATAGGGTAAGGTCGTTCTTCGCTGAGTGGATGCGTTCATTCACCGAAGGAACGCCGGTTTTTTGCCTGTCATCACGGGCAGTGCCGAACAGGTCGGGCATACCTTCGGGGCGCCTGGGTGGTTGGGTGGGTGCGGCCGGGACCGGAGTCTCCGGTTCCGGTACATGATGGATTTCTGCCGGGGGCACAACGGCAATTACCGGTTGCGCAGGGATAACGGGAGCAGACGGTTCTGCAGTCTGATGCACAGAAGGTATCTCCTCCATGCGGGGTGGTCCCGGAATATGCGGCGGAGCCGGAGGGGTAAACTCCGGAACCTTAACAGGGGCTTCGTGCACCGGAGCCTGGTACTGAACAGGTTCCGCCTTCACCACCACCTCGCGGACCAACGGATCCTTAAGCTGCTCCGTTTTTACATAAAGCCGGCGCAATAAGGAGAGTACAATATCCGCCTCTATGGCAGACACCGCTTCGCCTGAAGCACTTATTTTTTCAATCCGTTCATTCAGCTCCTTCAGTAAGTCGCTGATCTCAATCTTTAAATCGCTCATGTTAGTAAAAAAATAAAAAATCAGGAAGTAAAACGCCGAATCATGGTATTTTTGTACGTGAACGTCCGCCAATTATACACGGTGGCACAAAAGTCCATAAGCCCTGATTCATGCCGTTTTGCGTGGATAAAGGTAATAGAAAAATGAACAAGCACTGAATGTTTTTAGAAAGCGCCATCAACCCATCGCACCGCCGGGGCTGGATAGAGATCATCTGCGGCTCCATGTTTTCGGGCAAAACAGAGGAGCTGATCCGCCGGCTGAACCGGGCACGGATTGCTAAACAAAGGGTTGAAATTTTTAAACCTTCCATTGATACCCGCTATGATGAAACCAATGTGGTATCACACAATGAAAATTCAATTACCTCCACACCGGTGCAGGCCTCATCCCAAATTCTGATTTATGCCAATAACGTGGATGTTGTCGGTATTGATGAAGCCCAGTTTTTTGACGATGAACTGGTCTCCGTCTGCAATAAACTGGCCGCAGGTGGCATACGGGTGATTGTCGCCGGCCTCGATATGGACTTCACCGGAAAGCCTTTCGGGCCTATCCCTGCCCTGATGGCCACCGCCGAATATGTGACCAAGGTGCACGCCATCTGCATGCAGTGCGGCAATCTCGCCCATTACTCACATCGCAAAACCGCCGATGAAAAACTGGTGATGCTCGGCGAAACCGAAAGTTATGAGCCGCTTTGCAGAGAATGCTTCACCAAAGCCCGCAGTAAATAGTCCGGCTGTCGTGGCATACAAATTGCGTGCAGCAGTTACCTCACTTTTTTGTAGTTTTGCATCTTCCAGGATTGAAGAATTATGCTTCAAAAGTCGTGTTATATATTTATTTCGCTGTTATTTGCGCTGTTCGTGGCTACGCTTGAAACAACCGCTCAGCCGGCAGGGCAGGAAATGCTGGCGGTGATTTCGACCCCCGGGGGCGACATCACCCTGAGGCTGTTCGACGACACCCCCAAACACCGGGATAACTTTCTGAAGCTTGCCCGCGCGGGTTTTTACGACAGTACCCTGTTTCACCGGGTAATTGACGGCTTTATGATACAGGGCGGCGATCCCGACTCTAAGGGTGCCGCACCGGGCATTGAGCTGGGTAATGGCGGCCCCGGCTACAGCATTCCTGCCGAAATCACCCCCGCGCATTTCCACCGAAGGGGGGTGCTGGCTGCGGCCCGCGAAGACGATAAGGTCAATCCGGCCAGACTCTCTTCCGGTTCACAGTTTTACATCGTACAGGGAAAAGTGTTTACTGCAGAAAAACTTGATATGCTCGAAAAAGAGCAAAACTCCCTGGCAAAACAGCGGATATTTGTTGATATCATGGACCGTCCGGAAAATCTGACGCTGAGAAATCAGTTCTTCTCGCCCGATGCAAAAAGCGATACCGCTCATTTCAGGTTTTTGCTGGACACCCTGAACCAGATGATCGACAGGGAATTCACAGCTGATAAAATATTCAGGCTTTCCGGGGCCGCGCGTGAAGCCTACACCACTGTGGGCGGCGCCCCCCACCTCGACGGCAGATACACCATCTTCGGCGAAGTCGTCAGCGGCATGGAAGTGGTCGATGCCATTGCCGCGGAGAAAAGGGATGAAAATGACCGCCCCCTCCGGGATATTCCGATGACCGTTAAAATTATTACCCGTAAAAAAACACAACCATGAAAAAACTGAGTTTACTTGTTTCATTTACCCTGCTCTCCGTTGCCCTGTGTATGGCCCAGGCACCAAAGGCCGCAGCCGGCGCACAACAACAAACGAAAATACTGATTGAAACCGAATACGGCAATATGACCGCCATTCTGTACAACGAAACCCCGCAGCACCGCGACAACTTCCTGAAACTGGTGAAGCAGGGCTGGTACAACGGCTCCATCTTTCACCGGGTGATCAACCGGTTTATGATTCAGGGCGGCGGCCAGGAAAGCAAGATGAACGACCCCGGTTATACCGTACCTGCAGAGTTTGTTTCTAAATATTTCCATAAAAAGGGCGCGCTGGCTGCCGCCCGTAAACCCGATCAGGTAAACCCCAAAAAGGCCTCTTCCGGATCGCAGTTTTACATTGTCCAGGGTCAGAAATTGAACGATCAGCAACTGGATATGTACCAGAAACAAACCAACAGGGTAATCAATGCCGAAAGGCGTGCCGCTTACAAAACCGTTGGCGGAACCCCTCACCTCGACGATGATTACACCGTATTCGGCGAAGTAATCTCCGGCCTTGAAGTGATTGATAAAATCGCCGCCGTGCAGACCGGCCCCGGCGACAAGCCCGTGAAAGACGTAAAAATGAAAATCACTGTAATCAAATAATATATATCCGGCTGGGCCCGGATAAGCCGCTAACTTTCGTATCCTGCTGTCTTCGCGGTAAATATTCAACTGAATGAAAGAAAAAATCAATCAATACCTGGCTGAAATTGAATTATTTACAGCCAAAACAAAAGATGAACTGGAACAGTTCAGGATCAAGTATTCCGGAAAGAAGGGCATCCTGAATGATTTGTTCGCCGACTTTAAAAACGTGGCTGCAGAGGAACGCCGCGAAATGGGCGTGCTGCTGAATGAACTGAAAGGCAACATCCAGCAAAAAATCGACAGCCTGCGCGAAAGTCTTGAAGAACAGCAAGCTGCTTCCACTCCGGAGCAGGACCTTACCCTGCCGGTGAATTTCCGCGATGCCGGTTCGCGTCACCCCTTGATGATCATCCGCAACCGCATCCTCGACATCTTTTCGCGCATTGGTTATACCGTGGCCGAAGGACCGGAGATTGAAGACGACTGGCACAACTTCTCAGCCCTGAACTTTGCCCCGGAACACCCGGCCCGCGACATGCAGGACACCTTTTTCGTTGAAAAGGACCCGGATGTGGTGCTGCGCACGCACACCTCGAGTGTTCAGGTGAGGGTGATGGAAAATACCCGGCCGCCCATCCGCATGACCTTCCCCGGAAGGGTTTACCGCAACGAGGCCATCTCGGCCCGCGCCCACTGCTTCTTCCACCAGGTGGAAGGTTTGTATGTGGATAAAAATGTAAGTTTTGCCGACCTGCGCCAGACCCTGCTCTATTTTGCCAAAGAGATGTTCAGTCCCGATACCCGTATCCGGCTGAGACCTTCTTACTTCCCGTTTACCGAACCCTCTGCCGAAATGGATATCTCGTGCAACCTTTGCGGCGGTAAAGGCTGCGGCTTCTGCAAATATACCGGCTGGGTGGAAATCCTCGGCTGTGGCATGGTGAATCCCAATGTGCTGAAAAACTGCGGCATCGACCCGGAAGTCTATTCAGGCTTTGCATTCGGCATCGGCATCGAACGCATTACCAACCTGGTTTTCAATGTGAAAGACCTGCGAATGTTCTCCGAAAACGATGTACGTTTTCTGCAGCAGTTTGAGTCGGCCTGGCAATAGACTGAAATAATCAGTATTTAAGGGGTATCTGCAATACCATACCAATAAAACCGGCGCATGGCGGGCAAACGCATTCCCGATCTTGATTTTCTCCGCGGCCTCGCCATACTGGGAGTGCTTTTCAGGCATTCGGCCTGGGACCATAACCTTGCCCGTGCCGGCTGGGCAGGCGTTGACCTGTTTTTCGTGCTCAGCGGTTTTCTGGTTTCCGGTCTGCTCTTTTCGGAATTCAAAAAGTATGGCAGGGTCAGAATCGGACGCTTTCTGATCAGAAGGGGATTTAAAATCTATCCCACGTTTTATGTATTCCTGATAACCGCCTTTCTTTTCTATGCATGGATTAACGGCCACCCGTTCCCACTGAAAGACATACTGGCGGAAGTCCTTTTCCTGCAGAATTATCTTCAGGGCTGCTTTATGCATACCTGGTCGCTGGCCATTGAAGAGCACTTTTACCTGCTGCTCTCCCTTTTCGTTTTTCTGATGCTGCGGGCAAAATGGCTTGATAACCGCAGGCTGATTACCGGATTACTCGTAGCTTCCATTCTGCTTGTTACGCTGTTGCGGATGCATTACTTCTTCGTCCACCGTCACGTGCCCTATCTGGAAATATACTACACGCACCTGCGGATGGATGGTTTGTTGCTGGGCGTTCTGTTGTCGTACCTGTTTCATTTTACTGAGGGCTTTCACGCATTTACCCATAAGTATAAGCCCTTTCTGCTGATTGCCGGTTTCGCGCTGATCAGCCCCCTGTTTTTTATCAGGGCAGGAAGCATGTTTTTCAACACCCTCGGATTTAACATTATTCACTTAGGATTTGCCGTCTTCACCGCCTATGCTGCCAAAGGTGACCTGACTGCGGCCATCGGCAAGTTCAGGCGGGCCTACCGGCTGATCCGGATGATTTCATCCATCGGCATTTACTCTTACTCCATCTATGTGTGGCACCTGCTGCTCAGCGATTTCATCGAAAAAGTACTGAACCTTAAAACCGGGGGTGTGCTTTATCTGGCAGTTACAATTGTTGCGGGCATCCTGCTTTCGAAACTGATCGAACAGTTCTTCCTGCGCATCAGAGAGAAAACATTTGCTTAACCGATGAATCGGGTAGAACCTTTGCCGGGGAAGGGGGGCTGCCGGGGGTTTAAGCGACCACTAGAACGCTCCGCTTTTTTACCAGATAAAAGGAATCAGTTTAAAAGTTTTTCGGGTATATTCCCTATAAGGAATAAAGGCTTTTTTCAGGTAATCCTCCTCTATATGCAGTTTAACAACAAGTACGATGGTGAGGGCAATGGCGAACGCCAGCCTGGCATAGCTGAAATGCCCGGCTACCATTGGCCAGATGGTCAGTAATATGGCCGTGTACATCGGATGGCGCATTAGCCGGTAAGGCCCGTGGGCAACCATCCTTCCGTGTGGTTTAACATGAGGGCTGATGTTAAAATTTCCGATTCTGATGGTATAAATGGCATAAAGCCCCAACGCGATGCCGGCAAGGATAAACCCAATGACCCACAACTTCAGATTGGTGACAGGACTGGTCAGCAGAATCAGTCCGATCAGCAAAAACTGCATAAATACCAGTATCCATGCAAGGTATGACCTACGCTTCCCCATCCGGGTGGTATTGAACATAATTTCAGGTTTATTAAAGCGGTGACGATCACTTAATCACATATATCTATGTGTATATTAACAAATGAATGGTCTTTTTTATTGCCTAAAATTGTTTTTTACCCCGTATGTTTTAAGGATTGCAGCTTGTAACAATGAACCCGGTTCAGGCAATGTCAAATGCCTGAACCGGGCTTATGGCTATGAAACAGCCTTTTTTTCAGATCTGAAATATTCAGGCTATTTCTTAATGATGGCCCTGGCTTTGAGCCGGACCATATAAAAGAGATGATACGTTGAGGGTACTACCACCAGGGTAAGGAAAGTGGCGAAGGTAAGCCCGAAGATGACCGTCCAGGAGAGCGGCCCCCAGAAAATGGCGTTATCGCCTCCAAAATAAATGTCCGGGTCAAATCTTGAGAAAAGGCCCTCAAAATCAATGTTCAATCCTACGGCCAGCGGTATAAGTCCGAGAATGGTAGTTACGGCGGTAAGCAATACCGGACGGAGACGGGTTCTGCCGGCTTCGATCACGCAGGCGATGGATTCCTTTACCGGGAGATCATCGCTGAGGTCAATGCCCATTTCGGTTTTCTTGTTGGCTTTCAGCAAGCCGATATAGTCAATCAGCACGATGGCGTTATTCACCACCACACCGGCGAGCGATACGATGCCGACACCGGTCATAATCACCACAAAGTCCATCCCGAAAGTGGCCAGACCGCCAAAAACCCCGATGGTGCTCAGCAGCACACTGATGAGGATGATGAATGGCTTTACCACAGAGTTGAATTGTCCCACCAGGATCAGCAGAATAACGGCAACAGCAATCAGCAGCGCCCTGATAAGGAATGCCATGGATTCTGCCTGCTCTTCCTGTTCGCCTGTAAAACGGTAGTTGTACCCCTCAGGGAAATCCATATCGGCCAGAATGGGTTTCAACTGATTGTTGATCTCGGTAGCATTATAGCCTTCAATCACATTCGACCAGATGGTGATCACCCTGTTCCGGTCCTTGCGCAATACCGAACCATAGGTAGAACTTAGTGACACATCGGCTACTGCCGAAACCGGCACCTGTACGATCTTTCCGGTAGCCTGGTCGCGGAAGGTAATGCGCTGGTTAAGGACAGAAGCCACATTGTAGCGGTATTCATCCTTCATCCTGAGCTGAATGGGATAATCATCCTCTCCCATTTTAAATTTCGAAACTTCGCTGCCGAACACGGCCGTACGTATGGTTGAGGCGATCTGCCCGGTTGAAAGTCCGAAACGGCGGGCCTTTTCACGATCAATGGTCACATTCAGTTCCGGCTGACCCAGATCAAGGTCGATCTGCAGGCCTTCAATGCCAGGGATACGGGAAGCATTCATCCTGTTGATGGCCTCATCGGTAATATCAAGTAGCTTGTTAAAGTCCTTGCCTGATACTTCAATATTGATGGCTTTCCCGACCGGAGGTCCTTCATTCTGCTTCTCAATGGTCATAACCACACCAGGGTACACTCCCAGCAGGCTGTCCGATAATCGCTTCAGCAGTACGTCCGTGTTTATGCCTGACCTGTCCTTGTAATCGAGAAAAGTAACAGTGATCAGTCCGCGGTTGGGCCCTCCCCCCCTGCCAGAAAAACCTTCATTTTCGCCAAAAGCACCACTGCCTACATTGGTGAGTACCGATTTGATGATCTGTTTTTCAGGCGCCAGTATCCTGTCAACATCATTTTCAATTACATTCATCAATGAATCGGTAAAATCGATATCCGTTCCCAGGGGAAGTTCTGCAAGAATATTGATGTACTTCGTTTCTCCTGAAGGGAAAAAGACTACTTTGGGATTGCTGCCGAAGTAAAAGCCCATCGTCAGGAACATCAATACAAAACTTCCGGTGAATACCCAAAGGGCATTCCTCCGTTTCAGGGCAAATGCAAGTGTTTTTGCATACAAATTCTCGACCCACACCAGCAGCACTGTCTGAAACCAGCGTGCCAGCCGGTTGAGAAACAACAAATTGGCTATTCCGATCAGGGCGAACAAAACCAGCAGGTTAGCCGGGGTATTTAAGCCTGTAATATAAAGCGGAATAGCAACACCGGTCATGGCGCCGGCCACAATGAGCGTCCTGCGCACCTCTGGTCTGTCATTGATATCCTCCTTTTTGTAAAAAACCATTGCTACCACAGGGATAATCACCAGGGCAGAGAAAAGCGAGGCCGTAAGCGTGATCACAAGCGTGAGCGGAAGGTACTTCATAAACTCACCCATGATGGAATCCCAGAAAATCAGCGGGAAAAATGCGGCCAGGGTGGTGGCGGTTGAGGTAATGACAGGTACCGCAATTTCTCCGACAGCCCTTCGGGCCGCTTCAAAAGGTTTTAAACCCAGTTCATCGGTAAAGCGGTGGAAGTTTTCAATAACCACTATGGCGTTGTCGACCAGCATACCCAGGGCAAGGATCAGGGAGAAAAGCACCATCATATTGATGCGGAAGTCCATCAGGCCCATAACCATGAATGAGATAAACATGGAAAGCGGAATAGACAATGCCACAAACAGTGAATTTCGGGTTCCCAGGAAGAAAAACAGGATACCGATCACGAATATAATTCCCATGATCATACTGTTCTCGAGATTGCTCAACTGATTGCGGATCTCCTCCGACTGATCGTTGGTAATGGTAATAACAAGGTCCTGAGGAATGGCTTTTGAAGCCCTGGCCTCATCGAGCAGGTTGAAAACCTTTTTTGTTGCATTCAACAGGTTTTCGCCCCCTTTTTTTACAACCTGCAACGAAACGACCGGCTGCCTGTTGAGCCGCGCATAACTGTCAGGATCCTCAAAACCAAAACTGACATCGGCCACATCGCGCAGATATACAATATTGCCATCCTCATGCTTGATGATGATACCGGCAATTTCCTCCACCGAAGTGAATTCTCCGGCAATCCTTAAAGCACGGCGATCGCGGCCTACCCTGACATCGCCGCCCGACATGGAAACATTCTCATTCTTAATCGCGCTTTCAATATCACCGAAGCTCAATTCCACGGCATCCAGCTTGTGCTGGTCCACCTGTACCTTAATTTCCTTTTCCGTTACACCTTTGATCTCAACCTTTGAAACCTCCTGAAATGTTTCTATTTCATCTTCCAGGTATTCGGCATAGGTCTTCAATTCATTGATGCTGTAATCGCCCGAGAGGTTGATGTTGATAATGGGAAACTCGGTAAAGTCAATATCCGTAACCATGGGATCCTCAAGCAAATCGGAAGGCAGGTCTTTCTTTGCTTTATCAACCGCATCCTTAACATCCTGAAGCGCTGTTTTGATATCCACATCCGTGTTGAACTCAACGAAAATATTTGACACATCCTGGCTTGATATCGAGGAAAGTTCCTTGATGCCGTCAACCGATTCCAATTCCTTTTCCAGCTGCCGGGTAATCAGGTTTTCAATATCAACCGGCGGGTTCCCGGGATATATGGTCTGAACCATTACCGTCGGGATAACTATATCGGGAAAAAGTTCCTTGGGCAGCGAAGTGTAGGAGTATATCCCGAAGAACATCAGAATTGACATCAGCAGGAATACCGTATTTTTATTTCTGAGTGCCCAGGTGGTTATTCCGAAATCCCTGGGTTTACTGTTTTGTTCTGACATTGTAGTATTATTTTGCCGTTTTAACTGAATCTACAGAAAGATATACCCCGTCACTTACCCGGTTAAATCCATCCTGTATGATCTTATCACCCTCTTTGAGCCCTGAGATGACTTCGGTACGGCCGAGAAAACTTCTTCCGGCCTGGATATAAACCTTTTGCGCAACGAAATCAGGGCTGTTGCTTTTCGCGATATAGATGTATTTGCCCTTCAGGTCTTCCTTGATAAGGCGCGAAGGGATAATCAGCGCCTGCTCGTTCCGGTAATCGTTGATCAGCAATGAAGCCATCATATTGGGCTTAATGGCTCCGTCAGTATTGTCAAACTTCACCTGCACTTCAAATGTCCTGTTGCCGGGATTGATGTTGCTGCCAATCCTGTCGACCCTTAGTTTTCTGGAAACATCAGGGTATGAGGGAAACTTCAGCACTATTTCATCGCCTTTCCTGATGAAGGGCAGCAGCGCTTCAGAGACATTTGCTTTAACAAAGAGTTCGTCGAGATTAATCACATGGATCATGGTCATGCCGGGCATGGCAAGCTCTCCGTTTTTCTGTGCAACCCGGTCAACCACCCCTGAAACCGGTGATACCACCCTTGCCATATCCAGTTGCGCGTTGAGGGTTGCAAGGCGGTTTTCAAGGCTTTCCTTGTTATTTTTCGCTTCAAGGTACTGCATTTCGGAGCCGATTTTCTGATCCCATAACCTCTGCTGGCGCTGAAAAAGATCAGTGGCCAGCTTCAGGGAGGTCTGAACCTCCTCCATCGACTTACGGGTAACCTGTGTACTCAGTTGGGCCAGCAGTTGACCTTTCTGAACCTTGTCGCCTTCCTTCACATATATAGCGGTAATCTGTCCGCTGATTTCGGGACTGATAAAGGCTTCGCGCACCGCTTCAACATTTCCGCCGGCTTCAACATAATGTTCAAACAGGGCGGGAGCGACCTCTTCGAGCACAACTGAGACCCTGTTGACCGCTTCATTGCCATTCTCAAGTCCTGCCAGTTGTTTTTCCAGTTCTTTGATCCTGATATCGATTTCCTTCGATTGTTTGTGATAGGCATCGAGCTGCTTGCGCATGGCCTCGGGACTTTGATCCCGGCTGCAGGATGAAATCATCAGCATACCCGCAACGGCTATAAGTGAAAGGATTTGTTTCATCGGTATTTTTATTTTGAAGATGTTTGTTTTCATTGAGTTTAAAAGGTTTTCTTTTCTATTCCGGATTTTCAAGCAGGCTTTCCATCGCCACGCTTCTGTTGAGCACATTGAGCGAAGCGTTGATGTATTGTGATTGTGAGTTCAGGTATTGATTGTGGGCATTCATCAGATCGAGGCTGCCGGCCATCCCTTCCTGAAATTTTATGCTTGTACGCAGGTATATTTTCCCCGAAAGTTCGCGGTTCTGTTTTGTAGTGCCATAGGTAAGCAGGGCATTCCGCAATTCGCTTCCCGCATTCTCATGTTGAATGCTGAGGCTGCTGCTCAACTGCTCTTCGGCAATATGTGTTTTTTCCACCTGAACCCTTGCCTGCCTGACCTTAGCCATCCGCTCCCCGCTGCTGAAAATGGGGATGCTCATATTTATCCCCCAGACCGAACTTGAGTACCATTTGCCCAGCGGATCAAAGAAATCCCATTCTGCCCGCTGCGCCTGGGTCTGGTAATTTAAGAATGCCGAAACGGAAGGCAGGTAAAGGCTCTTCTGCCTTCTGAGATCAAGATAGGCCAGTTCCTGTTGTTTCTTCAGAATACGGAAGTCAATATTACTGACCGGGTCAAATGACCTGTCGAGCAGCACGGCCGGAGCCATTTCGTCAATCAGTTCACCCATGGTCTGGGTAAGGATTACTTCGCTGTTTCCCGGAAGCCCAAGGTGATATTTCAGAAAACTCCGCGCAACTGAAAGTTGATTCATGGCATTGGCCCTGTTTACCTGAAGCTCTGAAACCATCAGCTGAAGCTGATCGTATTCGGTTTCCTCCGTGAGCCCGTTTTCGTATATAATCCTTGTTTCGCCGGCCAGTTTCTCTGTAATGGCCAGGGTAGAATCCAGTATCCTGATCCCTTCCTGGGTGGCAAGAACCAAGAAATAGGCTTCCGAAACCGTTTTCTTTATATCCACCAGGCTTTTCTTACGCTCCTCTTCACTCTTCGCAAGAAAAGTGCGTGCGGCCTGTAGTCCGACAATATAGGAACCGCTAAACACCAACTGGTTTACGCTAAGGCCAGCATTTCCACTGTATTTCGTGCCAAACTGCACTTCTATATCCTGTCCCGGCTGCCCGAAAAAATCACCTGGGACCAATTGAACCGGTAGACCAATATTATCGTTGTATCCGACATTGGCGTTCACCTGAGGCAGACCGGTAGCTGTAAGCTCCTTTACCTGCTGTCTGGCTGTTTCAACATCCGCGTCTGACTGCCTCACAGTAAAGGCCCGTTCCGCAGCGATCTCACGGGCCTGTTTCAGGCTCAGGGTGACCGTTTGCTGCGCTGCTGCCGGAATTCCTGACATCAGCAGCAAGCCCGATAGCAAAATAACAGAGGTTTTTATAATTATCTTTTTCATTTCACAGGCTTGAGTTGTTGTGGTTTAAGTAGTTAAAGATTCATTTCGCTTTTCTTCTTTTCGTAGTAATCCAGTCCTTCAGCATTGGCAATGCCCCGGATGTGGTTGTCGAACATTACCTGAAAGACCTTTTCCTGCGAAAAATCAACAGAAGACAAAAACTCAGGATCATGAACATCTATCAGTTTCTGAACATACAGTTTCGCAACCAGGTCGGCATTGAGGTCGTCGCGATAGATGCCTTCCGTCACCCCCTGCTCAAGATTCTCTTTAATTTTAAGGTAAACATGATCACGTTTGGCCTGCACAAAAGCCTTGTACAATGCCGGATAATATTTCTCAAGATCAAAGGCAATTACCGGGTTCATCTCCCTGATTTCTTCGCTGATCTTCACGCTTACATGCAGCAGAATATCAATTGCATTCATGTTTACGGCAGACTCTACAATACATGCATTGCTGCACTCAACCTGCCTTCTGAGCAGTTTTTCAATCAGATCGGGCTTGTTGTCAACATACTGATAAAGCGTCTTTTTCGACATGCCCAACTCCCTGGATATATCATCCATCGATATGCTGCGGATTCCGTATTTTCGGAAAAGCATCCCGGAAGTATCAATAATCGTAACCAGCTTATCATCCATGGCAACAATGGTTTTGAAATTGCGAGGAAACATAAGTGCCATTAAACGTTTCCGCGTGTAGATTGTTCGTTCGTCCTGTTGTTTTCCGGAACAAAAGTATTTCAGCCCGAAAGAGTACTAAACTTATTATCGGTGAATACAATATTTTATCAGATGAACGGATGGAAACAAGGGATGAACGGGACCGGGAAATTTAAAGGGCGGTAAAATTGCTATGGTAGCAGGCGATGATAAAAAGTCCGTTATCCGCACCCGGGAATACAATGAACGCCTGCCCGCAGTATATCTCTCAGCCAGGCTGGAGGCGGAAAACTGGAAATTCCGGCACCGGTGTTTGTCTTCCTGCGCCTGCCTCTCAGAAAACTTTGAAATCAATGCTCGACCAGCTTACCGCTTGATCTGGCCTGCCGGCTCCAGAGAGGTTAGCCGGATCCGGGATAATAAAAAATGCCGGACAAAACAGCCGGCATCTGAAAATTGTTATGCGGTATTTTCTATTTCAGTTCAAAACTGGTTTGTCCGATCTCGAAATCCCCGGTATAAACCGATACCACATATACTCCTTCGGGAAGGTTTTCCTTGGCAGAGCGGTTAATCCAGTATGTGCAGATATCCATGGCCTGGTTCTGGTAATTTACGGTTTCGCGCATGGTATATTGGAGGATTTCCCCTTTATAACTGAACGAATAATCATCACCCCGGCCCCTGGCAAGGATTATTTTGTCGGGCCGCGCGATGCGTATGTAGATATCTTTGGCCCCGGCCGAAAGCAGGGGGTTTTCGCCAAGGGTAAAGCAAACCTTGACCTTTTCCACGCGTTTGGCCTTATCGGTAATACGTTCCTTGTCGCCACTGCCGCGAACACCGGATGCTGTTATTTTATAGGCCTTGAGTACGGCGGCCATGGTTACCTTTTCGGTAAGGGCTTCCTTATCTTTCAGCAACGAGCTGCTCTTTTGCTGCTCCATCTGATAGCTTGAGCGGATTTGTTCATTCTCGGCTTTCAGTTCCTGGTTTACCGTATAGAGCGAATCTATCTGCTTCAGGTAACCCTGCGAAATGGAACGCAGGCGGTCAAGTTTCTTCTTCACCTTGTAGAACTCATACTGGGTGTCAAGCAGTTTTCTGATCTCAATGGCATTTGCCTGAATGATGCTGTCCTTGGCCGCCAGCGAATCGGAAAATGACCCGTACTCCAGCTTGATATTGTTGTGTTCAGTGATGAGGGAGTCAAGTTCATGCTGTAATTCAACCCTTTGCTTTTCCTTTTCTTCGAGCAGGGAGCCCAGGCGTGAACGGGTCGAAAGGTAAAGCCAGGTTAATAATGCCATGGCGGCAAGAAGGATTACGATAATGATCAATGATTTGTTGCGGCTTTTGTTGCCAACGTTGATATCATTCATACTGTCCATATTTCAGCATATTTTTTTGCAGATATTCCTTGAGGTTGATTCCATATTATGGAACGTAAAACCTTGTGCAAAATTACAGCTTTTAAAGAGATTCCGCATATTTTATTTTATGGGGTAATCACGATAAACAACAGGGGGATAAATCCTTATAGGAAATATCCCCCTTTTCAGTTAAATCAGCAATCCTTTATTAATGGCTTTCCCCCCGGTACTTGAACTTATCGCCGGTTTTCTCGATGATCATACGGTAATAGGACTCATCATAACCCGGGAATTTAACTTTCGGGTTCTGATTGTTTCCGTCCTTAACTTTTACATTTCCATCAAGATACCTGGTAAACAGATAGCGGTAAAGTTCCTTCCAGCGCATCACCGTGCTGTTTCCCTGATTAACGGAGTAATCCGTAAGGAATTCGCGTGCCTTGGCCGGATCTTTCTGATACAATTCCACCGCCGCTTTGTCGACCACATCCGTGTAGGAGATGAATTTACCTTCGAGCGCCGACTGCACTTTCTGTATGTCAGCAATCATATCTTTGTAACGTGTATAGGCAAGGTTCGAAACCTGGTTGAAAACCCAGAAAGCGGAATTGTCGGAAAACTCCATCATGCTGCCATTGCCAACAGCGTATGCTTCAGGCACTTGCGTAATTCCGCAATACATTGGTACATATACGGTGCTATAAGTATCGTCGACACTGAACCACAGAATGCCGCCAACGGGATCGGGCAGCCATCCGCGCGATTGGGCCACAAAGGAAAAGCCGGTCTGCTGGGTGGAGATGGCCCTTTCGTGGAAATAGGTTTCACCGTCCACCTTCCAGGTCATCGGCCGCCAGCGGACGATCGACTGATATGGCCCGGCCCCGACATCCCTGGTCATATCCAGCTCGGTACCCTGATAATAATCCCGCATCATACCGATCACATCTCTTACGGTAAGTTTTCTGTCGGGTTTAACCCAGAGCGGCATGCGGTTCTTCAGGTCATGTCCTTTGGCATAATCCGCGTATTTATCCATTCCGCTGCTCACCTGGTTGAAACCGGCCCATACCCGGGCTTCGCAAAAGCGGGCGGCTCCGAAGTCGAGGGGTGCATAAGTGTCAGAAAAACTGAAATCCTGATCGGCGCCTGTATAATAGCCCTTCTCTCTGGCGAAACTGATAACATCCGGTGAGTAGATGCAATTTTCCGGGTCATTCAGCGGGAAAGTGGTGATACGTGCCTGATTGGCATGGCCGGAGATGTAACCGTCAGGAATGCGCATGGCTACCCATACGGCTCCTTTGTTGTGTACCGTGCGGGTGCGGCCTCTTTTGTCCTTTACCACCTGAGGCGACCCCTTGCCGATCATCTCAAGGATCCACACTTCATTGGGATCGGAGATCGAGAAGGATTCTCCCGAGCTGTAATAGCCGTATTCGGCAACCAGTTCGCCCATAATGCGGATGGCTTCGCGCGCGGTTTTTGCCCTTTGGAGGGTGATATACATCAGGCTGCCGTAATCAATGATTCCGGTCGTATCAACCAGTTCAGGCAGTCCGCCATAGGTGGTTTCACCGATGGCCACCTGATGCTCGTTTATATTACCGACAACGGACCAGGTATGCTTTGCCTGTTTTATCTTCCCGAGATATTTACCTGTATCCCATTCATATACATCAAGCATGGTACCTTCGGGATAATCTGCTGCCGGTCTGAAATACAGTTCTCCGTAAAGCACATGTGAGTCAGCTGCATAGGTAATCATGGTAGAACCATCGGCGCTGGCACCTTTGGTCACCAGAAAATTCGTACAGGCCATAAGGGGGCCTGCCAACAATAGCCCCGCCACAACAAGCAAGGCATTCAAACTGATTTTTCGCATAGATATGATGATTTATTGATAAATTTCTGTAGTACCGGCCTGATCAGCTAAATAAACCTCGTCATTATCTGAGACCGGGCAGCCAAAATACAAAAAATTAAAACGTTACCACCTTCCAAAAATTATAAACGCGCGCATCTTCCCGTCCGGAACCGGCATCCCCTGAGATTGGCCTGAATCAAAGCCGGGACATTTCCGGTGTTTAATCCCTGATAAATTATTCCTGAACATTTGTATAAATCGATTGTTTGTTAAATTTGCCCACTTTCAATATTTCAATAAACAAATCATGGCCGAACCCGTAATTGGCAGAATATCACAGATTATTGGCCCCGTAGTGGATGTGTCCTTTGATCAGAAATCCGTTTTACCTAATATTTACGATGCCCTTGAAGTCACCAGCGACACAGGGCACGTGATCGTGCTGGAATGTCAGCAGGATATCGGAGAAAGCACCATCAGGACCATTGCCATGGACTCAACCGACGGCCTGCACCGCGGGATGAAGGTGGTTTCGAAGGGACAGCCCATCTCCATGCCGGTGGGTGAAGATGTGAAAGGCAGGCTTTTCAATGTAATCGGCGCCCCCATCGATGGTCTCGGCCCGGTTTCCGGAAAAGATACCTATGCCATCCACCGTGAACCCCCGAAGTTTGAAAACCTTACCACCCAGAGCGAGGTGCTTTATACCGGCATCAAGGTGATCGACCTGATAGAACCTTATGCAAAGGGCGGAAAAATCGGTTTGTTCGGCGGTGCCGGAGTTGGTAAAACCGTGATTATCATGGAGCTGATCAACAACATTGCCAAACGTTATTCAGGCCTTTCGGTCTTTTCGGGCGTAGGCGAACGTACCCGTGAAGGCAATGACCTGCTCCGCGAAATGATTGAATCGGGCGTTATCCGTTATGGTGACGCATTCCTTGAAGATATGGAAAAAGGCGGATGGGACCTCAGCAAGGTTGACCGCGAGGAACTGATGAAATCGCAGGCGACGCTGGTGTTCGGACAGATGAACGAGCCTCCCGGAGCGCGTGCAAGGGTTGCCTTGTCGGGACTCACCATGGCCGAGTATTTCCGCGACGGGGATGAAAAAACCGGCGGCCGCGACATCCTTTTCTTTGTAGATAATATTTTCCGCTTTACCCAGGCAGGTTCTGAAGTGTCAGCACTTTTAGGCCGCATGCCTTCGGCGGTGGGATACCAGCCCACCCTGGCAACCGAAATGGGCATAATGCAGGAGCGCATTACCTCTACCAAACGCGGCTCCATCACCTCGGTGCAGGCGGTTTACGTGCCTGCAGATGACCTTACCGACCCGGCGCCGGCCACCACCTTTGCCCATCTGGATGCCACCACCGTGCTCAGCCGTAAAATCGCCGAGTTGGGCATCTATCCTGCCGTTGACCCCCTCGATTCCACTTCGCGCATCCTTTCGCCCGATGTGGTTGGCGAAGATCATTACCGCACCGCCCTCAGGGTGAAGGAAATCCTTCAGCGGTATAAAGAACTCCAGGATATCATTGCCATTCTGGGAATGGACGAACTTTCGGATGAAGATAAACTCGTGGTTTCCCGCGCCCGCCGTGTTCAGCGGTTCCTTTCGCAGCCTTTCCATGTGGCCACCCAGTTCACCGGAATCCCGGGAACTTTTGTTGCCATTGAAGATACCATCAAGGGCTTCAAAATGATCCTCGACGGGGAGATGGACGAGTATCCCGAGGCTGCCTTTAACCTGGTCGGGACCATTGAAGAAGCGATGGAAAAGGGCAAGAAAATGATGGCAGCCAAATAACATTGCTTTAATCAGCAGCTGATCATGAACCTCGAAGTCATTACCCCCGAAACAACCCTCTTTAACGCCGAAGTTACCCTGGTGCAACTGCCCGGTAAATCAGGATCATTTGAGATCATGCACAACCATGCGCCCATGATTGCAACCCTGAAAAAGGGAAAGATTAAAATTGTGGACCCGGAAAAGAATATCCGTTATCTCGAAATTAACGGGGGGACCCTTCAGGTACAAAACAACAAAATTCTGATTCTGGCTGACTGATTTGCTTAATGTTACAATAAACAGAGCCGGTATTTCACTTCTCCGCCATTTTCAACACTTTTGACACCAGCAGGGCTGATTTAAAGGACCTGAAAAAAAGTAACGCTTTACCTGGCATTACTCAATAACCAATTGTGGCTTGGGCTGTCTGAAACTCCAGGGGATGGGGCAAGAAAGAAACCGCGATAAACAAAAAAACCGGCTTTCGCCGGTTTTTTTCGGTGGTATCGGCCGGGATCGAACCAGCGACACACGGATTTTCAGTCCGTTGCTCTACCTACTGAGCTACGATACCCCGTTTTGAGGCTGCAAAGGTAAGCAAGAAATATTCAATTTAACAAATATTTTAAAAAAAATTCTCTCCCTCGCCTGAAAATCAGGTAATTTTGCAAACCCGTCACCATATTTTGCGACGAGCGCGGCACCCATTGTGCTGATCACCAAAAAAACAGCATGAATTCAGGCCTTCAGGACAATTCCTTCAGACTCATCGTTGATCTTGGCAATACCAGGGCAAAACTGGCTGTTTATGAAGGCGGGCGCGTAGTTTTACTCGAAACAGCAGAAAACCCGGATCCTGAAAAACTTAAGGCGCTGCTTCCGGAACAGTTCATCCCGTCGGGCGCCATTATCAGTTCCGTTGCGGGAGATCCCGGACCTTACATGAAAGCTCTGGGCAACTTCAGGTGGATCAATCTTGACTACAACACCCCGCTGCCATTCACAAACCACTACCTTTCACCCGAGACGCTCGGGAGGGACAGGATTGCATTGGTTGCCGGGGCGAGGCACCTTTTTCCGGGCTCCGACCTGCTGGTAATAGATATGGGCACTGCCATAACCTTTGATTTCATCAACGGGCAGGGCGAATACAAGGGTGGGGCAATATCTCCGGGACTCACCACCCGTTTCAGGGCACTGCATAATTTTACAAAACGTTTACCGTTATTGAATCCTGTAGAAATCAATTACCTGACAGGGCGGACAACTGATGAATCCATTTTATCCGGAGTAATCAATGGCATCAGGGCTGAAACAGACGGTATCATTGAAGAATACTTACATCTGTATCCCCAACTAAAAATAATTCTTTCAGGAGGGGATATGTTTTATTTTGAAAAAAAACTGAAAAATAACATCTTTGCAACCCCCAATCTGGTGATTACCGGATTGAAACAAATACTCGACTACAATCTTGAAAAGTAAACGCGCTATTACACTGCTGCAGACACTGATTTTACTCCTCTGCATCATTCAGGCCTCAGGGCAGAACCGGATCAGTTCCCCTTATTCCCGCTTTGGCATTGGCGACCTGATGCCCAACAGCAGTGTTTATAACATGGCAATGGGCGGAATATCCTATGGGGTAAGTTCTCCATTCTTTGTCAATACCGCCAACCCTGCGACCTACACTTCGTTTGACACCCTGTCATTTGTATTTGACATCGGAGCCCACACCCGGCAGTCGAAACTGATCACACAGGACCTGAGTCAAACGGCCAATTTTACCTCTCTGGGATACCTCTTGTTCGGGTTTCCGGTAACCCGCTGGTGGAGAAGCAGCCTCGGCCTGCTGCCTTACAGCGGAACCGGGTACCAAATGATTGACAAGCAGGTTGACGATGTTTTGGGAAGTTATTCCCGTGAGTACGAGGGTAGCGGAGGAATCAACAAGTTTTACTGGGGAAACAGCATCTCAATCACCCGCAGGCTGAGCGCCGGATTTAACCTGACTTATCTTTTCGGAACCATAGAGAAATTCAGCGCGACCACTTTCCCTGATTCAGCATACAGGATGAATTACAAAATCCTGACATCCACCAAAATACATGACCTGATGCTGAACTACGGTCTGTATTACAAATACAATTTCAGCAACGGGATTCAGCTGGGCGCCGGATTGGTCGCCGGAACCAACAGTAAAATCAGCGCCACCGAGAACAGATTGGGATACCGCTATTTCATTACCAGTACCGGAGTGGACAATGTGATTGATACCGTACTGAACGAACCCTCCGTGAAGGGTGATATTCTGCTTCCTGCCAATATAGGGTTCGGATTTTCGCTGGCAAAAACCGATAAATGGCTTGTGGGGGCTGATTACCAGTTGCAATTGTGGGAAAAATATCGTTACTTTGATCAACCGGATTCTTTGAAAAACAGTATGAGGTTCTCGGTCGGGGGGCAGTACACTCCTTCCGTCTCAACAGTCTCAAACTATTTTCAGCGCATTACCTACCGGGCAGGTTTCAGGTATTCGAACAGTTTCCTGGAACTGAGGAATCAACGGATTGATGAGTTTGGCATAAGTTTTGGACTTGGACTACCACTCCCACGTACCAGATCAACCATAAACCTTGCTGCGGAGATCGGGACAAGGGGAACAACAACAGAAAATCTGATAAAAGAGAACTTTGTCCGTTTCACTTTAGGTCTTTCTATCTTTGAACGGTGGTTCATTATCAGAAAATATGATTAACAATAAAAATAACAATGTCATGAAAAAGGGTGTAAAAGCATTCATCTTCCTCCTGATGATCAGCCTTGGTTTTACCGGGGTATCCAGGGCGCAGACTGATGATGATTCCGAAGAAAAGGCAACAGCTGCCGGTCCTAAATACGGCGCTGACTCAGCCTCCTGTGTAATGCACCTGTCGTTATACCGGGAGTTCTATAAGCAGAAAAACTTTAAAGACGCCCTTCCCCACTGGCGCTGGGTGTTTTTCAACTGCCCCGTTGCCAGCCAGAATACTTACATTGATGGTGCCAAAATTTTCAGCACAAAGATTGATGAGTGCAAAGAGCCTGCTTTACGCGAGAAGTTTATTGACACCCTGATGATGGTTTACGACCAGCGCATCAGGCATTTCAACCGCGAAGGCTATGTGCTGGGCCGCAAAGGCATCGATCTTTTCACCTACCGCACCGAAAAAACAGAACTCATCTATCCCGTGCTTAAGAAGTCGGTGGAACTTTCAGGTAATAAGTCGGAAGGCGCTGTGCTGGTCTATTATTTCAGGGCCATTATCTCTATGGTTGACCTTCAGAAACTGGATAAATCAGCCATTGTTGACGGTTACGATCAGATTAGTGAAATCATTGATTTCAACATCAAAGCCAACCAGGATAAAGCCAAGGCTCTTGCCAACTGGGAAAACATCAAGGCAAATATCGAATCAACCTTCGAACCGTTTGCAACCTGTCCCGACCTGATTGGCATCTATGAGAAGAAATATGCTGAAAAGCCGGATGATATTGAATTGCTGACCAAGATTACCAATGTGCTTGACCGCAAAAAGTGCACCGATTCGCAATTGTTCTTCAAGGCTACCGAAAAGCTGCACAAACTTCAGCCCAGTGCCCAGTCGGCTTATCTGATGGGCAGCCTTAACCTGGAGAAAAACAATATCAGCAAAGCTGCCGAATACATGCAGGAGGCCGCAAATCTCTTCGAGGACAATACCGACAAGATCAAGGCGCTGAACCTGCTGGCCAACATCAACTTCAACCAGCGCAACTATCAGCAGGCCCGCGCCAACGCGCTGAGGATACTGCAACTTGACCCCAACTACGGCAAAGCTTTAATCCTGATCGGAGACCTTTACGCCGCCAGTTTATCGATGTGTACCGATGACGATATGGGAGGCAAAACCGTATTCTGGGCAGCTGTTGATAAATATGCAAGGGCCCGCAGCGTTGACCCCTCAGTGGAGGCTGAAGCCAACAGCAAAATCGCCCAGTTCTCGAGGCATTTTCCGCCGGCCAGCGACCTCTTCTTCCGCGATCTGAACGAAGGCAGTTCATACACCGTAGGATGCTGGATTAACGAAACCACCACCATCAGGGCAGCTAAATAAGTCTTGATTTGTGAAATCCTTTTCCGGTAACACCCTTTTTAAAATTACGCTCAGAAGCGTTGCCACCTTCACCCTGGTGGCAGCGCTTTTCGGCTGTAAAAACGACCCTGGTGAAATCGCCCGGCTCAATCAGCCTGATACCATTGCAACTATGTATGCAAAGGAAGTAAGCATCTCGGAAAGCGAACAAGGAAGGATTAAATATACCCTCACCGCACCCGTGCTCCGTCGCTACGAGTCCCCCGAAGGTGCCGTGATCAGGTTTCCGGAGGGCTTCAGGGTTATTTTTTACGATTCGCTGAATCCTGAAAAGGTCAGGACAGAAATCACGGCCGATTACGGCATTAACAACGAAATGGCCAAAACAATGGAAGCCCAACGCAATGTGGTGGTGACCAATTACCTTAAAAATGAAAAACTGAATACGGAACATCTTATCTGGAACCAGAATACGAAAAGGGTAAACTCGGATAAGATGGTTACCATTACCACCCCTGATAAAATCCTTTATGGTGAGGGCATGGAAGCGGATGAAAAATTCTACAACTGGACAATCAAAAAGCCAAGGGGAGAGATGTATATCAATGAAGACCAATAGACTGATGAGGAAATACTTCCAATAATTATTAACTTTGCATAAAACTGTTTGATAAACTAAATGGAATTACTTATTCCTGTTGTTATTACAATTCTTTTTTCGGCATTTTTCTCCGGTATGGAGATCGCTTTTGTTACAGCAAACAAGCTGAAGATAGAAGTTGACAAAAACAAGGATTTTCTTCCGGCCAGGATACTCTCCAAATTCGTTAAAAAACCTTCACGCTTTATCGGTGCATTGCTTTTGGGGAACAACATTGCCCTTGTAATTTATGGTATCTATATTGCCCGTATCCTTGAACTACCGTTAAGGCAGCTCCTGCCTGCAGGTGCAGGGGCGGAGGCAATGCTGCTGATCGCGCAGACCCTGGTATCCACCCTGATTATTTTACTGTTTGCAGAGTTCCTGCCTAAAATACTGTTCAGGATTAATCCGAACAGCACGCTGAGCTTTTTCGCCATCCCCGTTTACCTGTTCTATATTCTCTTTTATCCGGTAATTATCTTTTTTATCGGGCTTTCTGAACTGACACTCAAATATCTCTTCAAAGTGAATATCACTCAGCCTGACTATGCATTCGGAGTGGTTGATCTCGACCACTTTCTGAGCGAATCCACGGCCGGCAAGCCTGAAGAGAGCGAGGATTATCAGGAAATACAGATGTTTCAGAATGCGAGAGACCTTGGAAACATCAAATTGCGCGAATGCATGGTCCCCCGGAATGAGATCATCGCTTTGAACCAGAATGAGTCCATCGACAAACTGAACGAACTCTTTATCGAATCGGGGCACTCCAAAGTGCTTATCTACCAGGAAAGCATAGACAATATCATCGGATACACCCACTCTTATGATCTTTTCAGAAAACCCGTATCCATAAAGGAAATTACAAAGCCGGTGATGATTGTTCCGGAAACCATGCCTGCCAGCACCCTGTTGAACAAATTTATGGGCGAGCGCAGGAGTGTGGCGCTGGTGGTGGATGAATTCGGCGGTACCGCGGGCATGCTTACCATTGAAGATATTATTGAGGAGATTTTCGGTGAAATTGACGATGAATATGATGTTGAAGAACTGGCCGAAAAACAGATCGACGAAAATACCTACCTCTTTTCGGGCCGCCATGAAATTGATTACCTGAACCAGAAATACCGCCTTGACCTTCCTGAATCGGATGATTATGAAACACTTGCCGGGTTTATCATTTCGTACCACGAAAGCATCCCGGCCGAAAACGAGGAGATCCGTGCCGGCAATTTCCTCTTTACCATTGTGCGTGCCTCCGAAACCCGCATCGAAGAGGTTTTGCTCAAAGTTAACCCCGCCTGATACATACTGAAGCCCTTTTTGATTTTACCAGCCCGGATAAGGCTATACTGTTTATTTACATAATTTTAGCCAATGGACAAAATAATTTTTATCCTTAAACTTTTATTGTAAATTTGCACCCTCTTATAAAAAACTTAAAAAATGGCTTTAATCGGAGATATTCGTAAACGTTCAGGATTACTCGTTATCATCATCGGTGTGGCGCTGGCTGCTTTTGTACTGGGTGACCTTTTGTCGAACCGTAGTCCCAGGCGTGGCATCAACACCATCGGCAAAATAAACGGAGAGCAGATACTGGCTACTGATTTTAACCAGCGTGTGGATGAAAACATTGAAGCCAGGAAGCTGAATACAGGCAATGAAAACCTGACGCCCGACGAGCAGTTCCAGATCAGGCAATCCACCTGGGAGCAGGTTATCAACGAAGCCCTGCTGCTTGAAGAAGTTGACCGGCTTGGTTTAACGGTTTCCACCCAGGAACTCGATGATCAGATCAGGGGAAAAAATCCGCATACTTACATTCAGCAGAGTTTCCGCGACCCCGAAACCGGCGCTTTCGACCCTGCCAACGTCATCAGTTTCCTCCAAAACCTCGATAACGTTGATCCACAGATGAAACAGCGCTATCTTACCATCGAAAAAGCCATCAAGGAAGACCGGCTGAATACCAAATACCGCAACCTGATTGCAAGAGGGTTTTATGTACCCGCCGCTTTTGCCAAACGCGACTATGATGCACGCAACACCAAAGCCAGGGCCCGCTACTACGGCGCTTCTTACACCAGTATTGCCGACAGCGTGGTAACAGTTACAGACGCAGATTTTGAGAAATTTTACAAGGAAAACAAACACAAATACCAGCAGGAAGCATCAAGGGATATTGAATATGTAGCCTTTGAGATCCTGCCTTCACAGGAAGACCGCGACAAGATCACCGAGCAGGCCAGAAAGCTTTACGATGAGTTTACCACAACCGAAAATGTGGTTTCGTTTGTGAACGCGACTTCTGATGAGCGTTACGACAGTACCTGGATGAAAAAGGGATCCTTGCCCTATCAGCTTGACTCCCTGATGTTCAATTCACCGGTTGGTACAACATTCGGCCCGTACATCGAAAACAATGTCTATAGCATGGCAAGACTGGTAGATGTACAGTCGCGCCCCGACTCATTGAAAGCCAGCCATATCCTGGTTACTTACAAAGGAACCAACGTTAATCCGGCAACTACCTTAACAAAAGAACAGGCTAAAGCCAAAGCCGACAGCATCCTGAATGTGGTGAAGGCAAGTGCCGCCAAATTTGATGAACTGGCAGAAACCATGAACGACGACCAGACCGCTGCCAAGACTAAAGGAGACCTGAACTGGTTCGCCGACGGCGCCATGGTTCCTGCATTCAACAATGCCGTGCTGAACGGAAAGACCGGTGACATAACCGTTGTTGAGACACAGTTTGGTTATCATGTGATTAAAATTACCGGCAAGACGGCTCCGGTTAAAAAAGTGCGTGTTGCCAAGGTTAAACTGGCCATTGAACCCAGTTCAAAGACCATGCAGGATGTATATACCCTGGCCAGCCAATTTGCAACCGAATCGAAGAATGTTGAGGGATTCAACAAACTGCTTGAAGAAAAAGGCTACACCAAACGCCTGGCCGAACGCATCAGCAAGGATCAGAACTCCATTCCCGGCATTCAGCAGGCACGAGAAGTGATCAGATGGTCATTCGACAACAAACGGGAAATTGGTGACATCTCCCCCGTTTTCGACCTTGACGGCAGATACCTTGTTGCCAACCTGAAAGAGATCCGTGAAAAGGGCGCGCCGACACTCGCACAACTAAGGGAGTTTATTGAACCCCTTGTAAAACGTGAAAAGAAAGCTGAAACATTGATCGCTGAAATCAATAAAGAGATCAAGACCCTTGCTGACCTTGATAAAGGCTACCGTGCACTTGGAATGAAAGCCGATACCAACGAAATTGCCTTTGCCGCCTCTAACCTTCCCGGTTATGGTAAGGAAGACGAAGTAATCGGCATTCTCTTCACCCTGAATGCAGGTCAGATGTCGAAACCGGTGAAAGGAAACCAGGCAGTATTTATTGTTGTGAACGACGAGCTGGTTGCCGCTCCTCCCAAAGACGATTTTACCACGGAAAAACGGATGCTGCAGAATGCTTTCCGCACCCGCGCCCAGCGTGAAGCCACCGAAGCATTGAAACGTAAGGCAAATATTGAAGATAACCGTTTGATGTTCTTCTGATCTGTTCCTGATACAATCTTATAAGGCTTCCTGACAGGAAGCCTTTTTTTTGCAACTATTTTTTGCTCAGGCATCCGGTTTTATCATAATTTCACTATTTTTATCCCTATATTATATATGTGACATAACCCAATTGTTTACTGTCACAAAGATTTTACATTTCAGGCATACACAGGCGTTGCAATCTATTGACATACCAGGGCAGCCAGATAATCATTTATCACAAAAAACTGAAAATTGCTCTATCAATCATCTCAACCAGGCCCCATCTGTTGATCGGATAATGTCAGCCCTGAAGAACTGAAAATTTGCACCATTATCATTGAATTCCGGGTCATACACCTAGTTACTGCTTATAGATATTACCGGGTAGCAATCCGCTGAACAAAATAATCAAAGAAATGAAAATCATAACCAGTCTTGCCGGGGACCTTATCTCCCTTATTTATCCCAGAGTTTGTCTGGCATGCGGAAATATACTTTACCAAAAGGAGAACATCCTTTGCTTTTCCTGCCTTTATCATCTTCCAAGAACCAACTTTCACCTGATGGAAGACAATCCTGTGGCACGGCAATTCTGGGGAAAGATCAATTTTGCAGCAGCAACTTCGTGCTATTACTTTACCAAAGGAAGCAGGGTGCAGCACCTGGTGCATCAGCTAAAGTATAAGGGCTATAAAGAAATCGGTGAATACATCGGGAAACTTTATGGCAACGAGTTGGTAAAATCACCGCTTTTCGGGGGAATTTCTGCTGTGATTCCGGTGCCATTGCATCCGCGAAAGCTGTCGAAAAGGGGCTATAATCAGGCGGAATGGTTCGCGCGCGGCCTGGCCGTTTCCATGCAGACAGAACTGGATATCAGCACCCTGATCCGCTCGCAGGCATCTGAAACCCAGACCAGGAAATCGAGATTCAGACGATGGGAGAATGTGAAGGAAATTTTCAGGCTTACAGATGCAGGCCGACAGGCAGGCAAACATGTGCTACTGGTTGATGATGTGATTACTACGGGATCAACCCTTGAAGCGGCAGGGCATGCCCTGATGCAGGTGCCGGGCATCAGGATCAGTGTTGCTTCCATCGCCTGTGCCGTTAAATAGTCATCAGACAATGCTAAGTTTCAGCATATTTGTTTTGCCGGGAGTTCCGATGGGGATGCTTGAAACGTAAATAATGTAATTACCCTGAGCAATACAGCCACGTGCAATCAGTGCTTTACGCATATCAAGCATGGCGGCATCGGTATTGGTAAATTTCTCAATGTAAAATCCCTCAATTCCCCAGACCAGGCTTAGGGCGCAAAGCAAGCGGCGGTTATTAGAAAATATATAAATGCCTGCGCCCTTGCGATGGCTGGCGAGCCTGAAAGCGGAATATCCTGTGTGCGTCATTGCTATGAGGGCCCTGGCGTTAACTTTCCCGGCAAGATCAGCCGCCGCCATAATTACTGCATCCGAAATCCTGCGCTCAGGCGGTGCTTCTTCATAATTTATTTCAGGAAAGTAGATGCCACTGGATTCCACATCGGAAATGATCCTGTTCATGGTCTCCACCGTCTGAACTGGATATTTGCCCACGGAGGTCTCCCCGCTGAGCATCAGTGCATCGGCACCGTCGAGTACCGAATTGGCAACATCGCTGACTTCGGCCCTGGTAGGACGCAGGCTGCTGATCATGCCTTCCATCATCTGGGTGGCCACGATAATGGGCTTGGAGGCGGCAATGCACATGCGTACAAACTTCTTTTGCACGATGGGAACCTGCTCCTGGGGAATTTCAACCCCAAGGTCGCCACGGGCAATCATTATGGCATCAGATGCCCGGATTATTGCCTCAGCATGCTCAACGGCTTCCGGTTTTTCAATTTTTGCCACTATCCTCAGCGAACGGGCTTCAGGATACAGTGCAATCCTGCGGCGCAGTTCCTCAATATCAGCAGCCGTTCGTACAAACGAAAGCGCCACCCACTGAATATTGTGCTTTAAAACAAAATCCAGGTCCGAAAGGTCCTTTTCAGAAAGGCTGGGCAGGCTGAGATTGGTCCGGGGCAAATTAACCCCTTTCCGGGAACTCAGCATCCCTCCCTGAATAACTTTTGCCCGTACCAGGTTTTCACCATCGCTCTCAACCGCACGGAGCAACAGTTTGCCATCATCGAGCAATATATCTTCCCCTGGCCTGACATCACGGGCGAAATCAGCGTAATTCACACTGATCACTCCGTTGCGGCAAAGGCCCCCATTACCGTTGATTGCCACCTCTTCGCCAACCAATAGCTCCATCGCATCATGTTCAACCTCCCCCGTCCTTATTTTGGGTCCTGAAAGGTCGGCCAGCACAGCCACATGCAGTCCGAGCCCGGCATTGAGCTTTTCAATGGTTTGAACCGAAGCAGCATGAACCTCATGTGATCCATGTGAAAAGTTCAGCCTGAATACATTTACTCCTGCCAGCATCAGGCTGCGCAGGACGGGTTCTGCATTGGACGCCGGCCCGAGGGTTGCAACAATCTTGGTCTTTCGCATAACTTAGAATTGATCTACAACAAATTTAATCATTTAAAGTGGCCTTTCCTTCACGCGATCAGGAAAATATTCAACACGAAACCTTTGGCTTACAGGCATCACTATACCGCTGATAATCTGTAACAACGAGATTGAAGGCTGTCCTCAGACCTGACCCATTTTTTATTACTTTTGCAGGCTCAAATCAGGGTTATCTTGACACAGGCAGAAATATTTATTCTTGTTGCAGCATTATCGGCAGAAGGCTTTGCAGGATCATGGTATACCGGCGCGTTGCACAGGAAACTTGACGAACCATTACCGGCGGCAATGCCTGTTGTGCTGGCTTTGATCAGGTCACTGGTTATGATGGCCGGATTTTTTGCCGGAGCAGCCATCAGCCCGTTTATCAATGACAACAAGATCATTTTCGGCCTGATCCTGATTTTTATTACAGGGCTGAAAATATCCATTGAAACTTTCCGCTTTAACCCTGAAGAGAAGATAATACTTGTTGATAATTTCACCACACTTTTGCTTTGGTCGGTTGCAGGAAGCTTCAGCGTTTTTCTGGCCGGGGCGGGAGCCGGACTGGGTATTGCCGTCAGTTATACGGCATTGGCCGCATTTTTTCTGATTTCAGTGCCCGGATCTTATGCCGGCTTAAACTTTGGTGCCAGGAAAGGGCTGAGACCCGGTGTAAGGTACATGGTTTTAGCCTCTGGAGTGCTGATTGCCATTATTTCATTTCGTTTGCTTATTCTTCTATTACTCTGAACTTCATGAAAAAAACCCTTTTCATTATTCTGCTTCCCTTGTTTGGCGCCGCTGTTGCCCAGCCTCCGGCGGGTTACTACAACAGTGCATCCGGTTTATCCGGTACAGCACTGCAGGCTGCCTTGCACAATATAATTGACAATCACAATGTAATCAGCTATTCAGGGCTGTGGACCGCTTTCCAGACTACAGACGACCTGCCCAACGGGAAAGTATGGGACATGTATTCCAATTGCTCCTGGACCTTTGGCGCTGATCAGTGCGGCAATTACAACAGTGAGTGCGACTGTTACAACCGTGAACATTCATGGCCAAAGAGCTGGTTCAATGATCAGCCGCCGATGAACTCCGACCTGTTTCATATTTATCCAACCGATGGCTGGGTAAACAACAAACGCAGCAATTATCCCTTCGGCACTGTATCATCGCCAACCTATACTTCAGGCAACGGAAGCAAACTCGGTAACTGTTCCTATCCGGGCTATTCCGGGGTGGTTTTCGAACCCATCAATGAATATAAAGGGGACTTTGCCAGAACCTATTTCTATATGTCGGTGCGTTATTACAATGAGGACAGTAACTGGCCCGGCAGCGATATGACCATAGGGGCGCAGCTCAGGCCGTGGGCCTTGGCCATGATGCTGGAATGGCACCAGAACGATCCGGTGAGTACCAAAGAAACGGAAAGAAACAATGCCGTTTACACTTACCAGCAGAACCGCAACCCGTTTATCGATCACCCTGAATTTGCCCTACAGATCTGGGGTGACCCTACCGGAATTTATGCTGATAAAATAAACCGGCAAATCAGGGTGTATCCGGTACCGGCTGAGAATTTCTGCGTAGTTGACCACAACGGATTTTACCAGCCTCAGTCCGTTACAATTACCCTTACGGATATCACCGGTAAACAATATACTACAGATTTTACCGCTGACGGATTCACCGTAAATGTCAACACTTCGATGCTTAACCGCGGAGTATATTTCATTACAATGGAGGAACCCGGCAAGTTGCCGGCCTATGCCAAAATCATTAAATAAGTTGCTTCGGCTATGTCTGTTATCCGCCTGACCAAAGAGTTCAAATTCGAGATGGCACATGCCCTGCCCGGCTATGACGGGCCATGCCGCCATATTCACGGTCATTCTTATGAGTTGTATGTAACCATAAAGGGAGAACCGATCAGCGATCCGGCTTCGCCGCACTATGGTATGGTCATGGATTTCAGGTTGTTGAAAGAAATTGTCCGGGGTAAAATTGTGGATGAATTTGACCACTCCCTGGTGTTACACAAAGCAACAGCCCCTGAAGAATTCCGCGGAATGAAAGATTTTGTAGGCAGGCTGATCCTTGTTGATTATCAGCCTACCAGCGAAAACCTGCTATCGGATTTTGCTTACAGACTGAAAAACGCATTGCCCGAAAATATTAAACTGCACAGTCTTAAGTTGCGCGAAACGGTGACTTCTTACGCAGAGTGGTTTTCAGATGACAACTGATCCGGATTAATCTGCTGATTCAGCGCCCTTGTTGAACAATAAGCGGTTCATTTTATAGTATAGGATATTTTTATCAATGGGCTTGGGGATGTAATCATTACAGCCGGCCTCCATGCATTCGTCCTTGTCTTCAGCAAGTACATTGGCTGTTTGTGCGATCACAGGCAAAGCCGGTCTGATCTCCCTGATCATGCGGGTAGCGTCGTAACCATTCATTACCGGAAGTTGCATATCCATAAGCACAAGGTCCACTTCATTTTCAGCGATCAGCTCAACGGCCTCCCTGCCATCTGAGGCATAAAGCAGGTTTGCTTCCGTACGGGTTAGCAAAACAGTAAGAAAACGCATATTTACCGGATCATCTTCAACCATCAGAATGGTCTTCCCTTTCCAGTTATATACCTTGCGGATTTCCCTGACAGGGATACTGCCTGTTGTCTCCGGATTATTTAATTTAAGCGGGATCCGGAAACGAAATGTTGCTCCCTGACCGGGAGCAGAGTCTATCTCTATCCGTTCTCCAAAGAGAGATACGAGCCCCTGGCTGATCGGAAGACCCAGCCCTACACCGCCATAATGGCGGGAAATTCCTGAATCCAGACGGTGGAAACGCTCAAATATCACGTTATGGAATTCGGCATCTATGCCTATTCCGGTATCTTTTACGAAGAATTCGATACGTGTTTTATCATTTGCTATGTTGAAACCAAAAGTTACTGTACCAACTGACGTAAATTTGATTGCATTCGATAAAAGATTCCAGAGTATCTGCCTGACTTTGAATTCGTCAGTCTGAACAACAAGATCCGTATACTGATCAGGCGTTTCCAGTTTCAGTTCAACAGCAACCTTTCCCATTGAGGTGCGGATATTCTCAAACTCCGCCTTCAGGGATTGCATGAAGCGGCCCAGCTCACAAATGTTTTCCCTTAAATGAACCTGGCCGGAATCAATCATGGCAAGTTCGATAACATCATCAATCAGCCTGAGCAGATGTGTGCCGCTGTTTTTCATAATCTGCAGGTATTCCCTGCGTTCATCAGGCGATGGGTCTCCTTCGTTGATGACATCAATAAAACCCATGATATGATTCATGGGCGTTCTCACCTCATGGGATATACCAGCCAGAAAAGCCGATTTAAGCTTATCAGAAGCCTCTGCGCTCATCAGCGCTTTTTTCAGTTTCTCTTCGGTTCGTTTCCTCGACAGTGCATTCACAAGAATCTGCCCGGTTAAACTGAAAATATTCACACTCTGCTCATCCCAGTGATATGGCCTGCTGTACATGTCAAAACCGATGTAGCCCATAAACTCCCTGCCCACAAAGAGTGGAATATTGATCAGGGATTCTATGTTCAGTAAATCGAAAAAGAAAGGAAGTTCTTCTGTACCTTCGGTAATACCTGCCTCATCTCTTCTGAGTTGAAAAGTTTTGCCGGATCTTAACCTTAGAAAATACTCTTTAATATCCCTGATTAATATGGAAGACTGGCAGGAGCGGTGCGATTGTCTGATGTCATCATCCCACTCATGGGTGATGCGGATGTATGATTCATCTTCGGAAATGCCAACCAGGTAGGCGCGTTCAGCCTTGTTGAACCGGGCAACCCTTTCGAGGGCATCCTCTATGATGGCATCGATATTTGAGATATCTGTGTTGATCAGCTCTGAAGAAATACGGCTGATATATTCAATGAATGCAGCCCTGTTCTTAAGCTGGTCCTCACTTTTTACCCGTTTGCTGATATCCCGGTAAATGCCGAAAATCCGCTGATGGCCATAATTATTGTTGAAAGGGACCCCCATAATGGAAACATCAAACCAGGAGCCGTCCTTTTTCATCCTTTTACTTTCCACCATGACCCTCCGGCCTTCCCAGTTGGAGCGGGTTAATTCCAGTGCTTCATCCAGCATCAGGCCTGGTGAGATCAGCTCATCAAGTTTTTTCCCAAGTACTTCTTGTCCCTTATACTGAAACAGGCGTTCAAATTCAGGATTGACATCCAGAATCCTGTTTTCACCGTCGACCATCGCGATTGCTTCCGGCGCCGATGCAAAGAGATGCTTATACTTTGTTTCTTCGAAAAGCAGGTCGGAATTGCTGATCCTGTTGCGCACCGATACCGATACCATCCGGCTCACTGTACTGAGCATTTCGAGTGACTCTCCATGTACTCCAGGCTCCCCGTCATCACATATAAACAGCAACGATGTCTGTTCTTCAAGTGGATATATCAATGCCGTGTAAATGCTACCTCCGAAAGGCAGTTTAAAATGTCCGGAAAGGCTTCCAAATACTTCACGATTTCCATTAATTACCGGACCATGCAAGGCCTCGAAAACAGCCTGCGACAAACTCCCTGAATCCGGTACTTGGGTAACTGAACCGCCGGGATGCTGAAAGAGCAACTCCCTGATACTGACCGCAGATCCCGAACGATCGGCAATAAAAATAAATATATGCCTGAACTTTAATATACTAGCAAGCGATTGGATTACTGCAAACTCCTCTGCCGGTATATCGGCAAAAACGCGGGGATTGTCCATCAAAATTCGTCTCTTAGCTGGTTTAGTACCTGATCAGCACTAATTCATCAAGTCACTGATCACGGATAATATTAGTTAATGTAATAAAAGTAGAAAAGTAAGTGTGTCGTCGTGCAATAATAGGACTTTTTTGCCCTCACGGCCATTCAGACAGACTTTTTAATGAATTATTGAAATCTCCACTTCAAATAACGACTTCAGAACGCAAATTGCGGTACCTTTACAATGACATAAAGTTGCGCTTCCGGCTTGCAACGCAAGTTAACAACAGGGAGTGCATATGAATTGTATCTATATTATTATTCGTTATATGTGTTTATTCAAGCGCCGCAACATTATCCGTTTTACGGCATTCTTCCTGATTCTGCTACCTGTCAGTGATAATCTGATTGCACAGGAAAAGATGCAGATATGCAGTTTCCCTGATATCAGGCAGGTAATCCGACCTGAGGGATTTACCCATTTTGTAAACCCGTTTCATTCCAACTACATTCATGGTGTATACAACTCGCAGGAACAGGTATTGTGCTGCTATGATGACCATATGATGGTGTATGATAAAGCGCAACAATTCTGGCAGGTATTTTCGGGATCGGACGGTTACCTTAACCTGGCTTTATCAAATATCTCTGCAAGAGATTTTCATCGCACCTTTTTTGAGGATTATGATGATTTTATTGTCTGCTCCGTCGATGGCCGGATGCGCCCCCGTGCCGACTCCATGAAGATCATCAACCTTTTCGACAAAAGGAAGGGCACCCTCACACCACTTAGCTACCCTGAATACGCCGACCTGAAGAAAGGCCTTCAAAACAGGGAATTTAATGACCCGGATTTTACATGGTATACTGAACCCGGAAATTACTCCTCTGTTTTCAGGAAAAATAAAAACAGCGGACAGGTTTCAAACATTTCAGCCCGGCCAATGGCATTCAATGACTATTTATTCCTTGGCGCTCAGCAAAACCTGCTTTTCGCAGGCGGAAGTTCCGGCATCAGAATATTCATCGATAACACAGAGACAGAACCGCTGCATTCTATCAATGGAGTTTACAACGACAAAATTACCGGCATAAATACCGGTCAGGGAAAACTCTATATTATCTGCGACAGTGTGATTGATGCATTTGATCCCCGGAGCAGACTCCTTATCAGCCGTTACAAGCCCGGGGAATCTGTTACTCAGGCAACTGAAGCCGAAGGATCTTTGTATTATTCCACCGGCAATCGTTTATGCCGTTTTGACCCGGCAAGTGGTAAAAGCGAAACCATCATGACCCTGATCGGAGATATCAGCTCCCTCAGCACCATTCATTCATACATTGTTGCAGGAACCTCATCAGGCATTACCTGCTATGATCCGGTTGAAGGCAAAGCGGTACACTATTTCAACAATACCCAGGCTGTTGAAGAAGAGGAAGAATACTACGATGATTACTATGGTGATATTTACAAAACAGCGGGGATAAACGGGGAAATCATTTATTTACAGGTGATAAGCAGCAATGATAAAGGGGTGAACAGAAACCGGCTTATTGCCCTGAACCTGCCGTCAGGGATGATTCAGGATATTATACTTCCACCAAAAGAAACAGAAAAATTAGCGGCATCGTCCTTGGTAAAAATCGAAAACGGAGCCCTTCTTCTGGTAAACGGAGACACGCTTTCCGTTTACACGATAGCCGGTGAGAAAACAATGCAATTAAAAAAGGCTGCTGAAATAATTACAGAGAATGAAGATATTCCCGGATTAATTCCCAGTGTTTTTATTCAGCGAACAAATAGAATCACAGGTGAAAAAATCATGCATGCGGCAGTTTCGGGCGACAAAATCTGGGTTATAACAGATCTGGGATTGTACTCGGCTGACATGAACGGTGGTAACTGCCGGAGTTATTTCAGCGCCGCGGCCGGAATTCACTGTGGAACGGAACTGATCGTAACCGATGACGCCATATATAGCCATGGATACTGGACCTCGGGGATTTCATGGCCGTGGTCAAAAATTGAAAGGAAAACAGGCAAATCAGAACTTTATGTTCCTTCATCCCGCTCGCCGGAACCTGTCAGCGGATCATTCCGGATTCATGATCAGGAAATGATCTGCGCAACATCTGCCGGATTGTTGCGCATGGACCTGAAAACCCTGAATGCTGAGGTTATAAAAACGCCTGAACCCATCGTAAAAACAGCTTTTTATAATCAGGGGTATCTGGCAGCGGGCAAAAAGGCCATTTACATGATCGGAAATGACAAATCCGTTAAAAAAATGCTGGATCTGCCTGTTTTTAAAAACTATAAAGCAGCATACACTTCCTCCGCCCTTCCTTTGCACGACCCTCCGTTTATCTGGATAGAATACCCTCTCTTTCAGGAATCACACATCACGGGCATCACAAGATTTTGTCCCGGATCGGGTGAAATGATCAAATACATGCCGCTCAATGGTTTGAGTGAATATAACCTGTTTCCGGGTGCAGATGAAAACTGGATAATTACTGAACAAGCCATTTATCGTTTCGATAAAAAATCAGGCGAATTGAGGAAAGTGATTTCCATCCCTGAAGTCTGGTTTAAACCGAACGGTGCCATGCATGAGGGGGAGTTGATTTATATTCCGGGCTCACAGGGTTTGTATGCATTTTCAACACGGACCTTATCCATGCAAATGCTGGATATTCCTTTCATAGATGGGTATTACCCGTCCATCATCAGGAAGTCCGGCAGCATGGTGTTTTTTTCCACGGCCAACGGCATTATGCAGTTCCACACCTCTGTCTTCGGAAAATACTTCCGGAATCTCTATTTGCCCCGGGATTATAAATTTCACAGGGATCTTGTCCTGCCGTACAATTACCGCGGCAATATTGCGGTAAAACCTGAATATGAAGCATTTGAGCTGTGTTTTGATGCTATTCAGGAGTTGAAGCAACAACGGATTCCGGAAATCGGGCCCGGTTCGCTGAAGGCATATCTGAATAATAATGAAATTAAGTTATATACAAGTGTATTAAATGAGGATTATACGAATGCTGTTTATGGTCTGAAAGCAGAAAAAACAGCATTCAGGGAAGGGCCTGCTGAACTCAGCATCGTTTTTACCAATGATTCCGGTGAGGAGACTGTCCTTGCCAGATGGATTATAGCAACAGCAGGCCAATGATCTCCGTTTTACTGTAAACATCCTGATACCGGACCGACGGCTCTGACATAAGGATTTGCCTTACCTTTGCAAAAAAAATCCGGATGCAGGAAATAGAGATCATGTCGCCGGCCGGGTCGTTTGATGCGCTGATGACAGCCATTCAGGGCGGAGCCGGGTCGGTATATTTCGGGGCGGGGCAACTGAATATGCGCGCACGCTCCTCCAGCAATTTTTCGCCCGACGATATCCGCCGTATCACTGAAATCTGCCGTGAGCATGGGGTGAAATCCTACCTTACCCTTAATACCATTATTTACGATGAGGAATTGTCCCTGATGCGCGAAATGGTGGACCTGGCCAAAGACAGCGACGTCAGTGCGATCATAGCTTCCGACCTTTCGGTGCTTGAATACGCCCGGAGCCGGGGGGTGGAAATCCATATCTCCACGCAATGCAACATCACCAACATAGAAGCGGTGAAATTCTATGCAAAATATGCCGATGTGATGGTGCTGGCCAGGGAGCTGAATATCGGGCAAATGGAAGGCATTACCCGCGCCATCCGCGAAAAGCGGATCACCGGCCCGAAAGGGGAACTGGTTCAGATTGAGGTATTTGTTCACGGGGCGTTGTGTATGGCGGTCTCGGGAAAATGTTACATCAGCCTCGACAATTTCAATTCATCGGCCAACCGGGGCGCCTGCATGCAACCCTGCCGCAGGGCCTACCATGTTAAGGATGTTGATAACCAGATTGAACTGGAAGTTGACAATAAATACATCATGTCGCCCAAAGACCTGATGACCCTGCCCATCCTCGACCGTTTGCTCGATGCCGGGGTAACCGTGCTGAAGATAGAAGGCCGCGGACGCTCTGCCGAATATGTTAAAACCGTCACCCGGACCTATCATGAGGCCGTAGAAGCCTGGAAGAACAGGCAATACACCCGCGATAAAGTTGAAAAATGGACTGCTGAAGTAAACAAGGTTTATAACCGTGGCTTCTGGAGCGGCTACTACCTTGGCGAAAAAACCGGGGAGTGGTCGGAACGCTACGGCTCGCAAGCAACACAAAAAAAAGTTTATATTGGAAAGGTTGTCAATTTCTTTGCAAAACTGAATGTTGCGGAAATCAAAATAGAAACCCACTCACTAAGCGCGGGGGACAGTTTCCTGGTGATCGGACCTACTACCGGCGCTTACGAAGGCAGGGCCGATGAGATCAGGGTGGAGCTGAAGCCCGTTGGGCAGGCGGTTAAAGGCGATCATTGCTCTGTGGCAGTTTCCGGAACCCTCAGGAGGGGCGATAAGGTTTACCTGGTGGTAGATGCCGGCCACCCCTTGTTCCAGGTACAAACTGAAAAACTTTAACCCCGGAAAGCGGGTGTCTTCCGGCAAAAAAAGTGCCAGGCTCCGACGCGTGCCTCAGCAATTGAATGGTTTCTTATTGAACCACAATAGACACAACCTGTCCCGGCTACTTTGCCGGGAATAGGTCACAATAGGTCACAAATTATCGTTCCGGCAACTTTGCCGGGATTAGGTCACAACCAGACTAAATTTCCATATTTTCACATTTTCACATTGCAACATTCCGAAGCACTTAAACACATAAACACCCGAACCCCGCAGTTGCGGGACTCCGCTTCGCTACGCACATGAACACATGAACTCATGAACACATGAACACATGAACACCTTACACAACTACCACACCCACACCCATTACTCTGACGGTTCATCAGCCCCGCTTGAGTACATCGGAGAAGCTATAAGGCAGGGATTTACCGCTCTCGGATTTTCGGAGCATTCCGTGCTTCCATTCGAAAACACTTTCGCGCTGAAGCCGGGATCCGAAGTTGCTTACACTTCGGAAATCAGGAAACTGCGCGAAACATACAGCGACCGGATCGAGGTGCTGCTGGCGCTCGAAGCAGATTATATTCCATGCATCAGCACCGGATTTGAAAAGCTGAAACAATCGCTCGGCCTTGACTACATCATCGGAAGCGTTCACCTGATAGGCGACAGCTACCCTGACAACCTGTGGTTTATCGACGGGCCAAAGCGCGAAATCTACGATGAAGGGCTTAAGCAGTTCTATAACGGCGATATCCGCAGGGCCGTAACCGCTTACTGGCACCAGATAAACAGTATGCTGGAAAATGAATCCTTCGCGATCATCGGGCACCTGGATAAAATCAAGATGCACAACCAGGGCCGCTGGTTCAGAGAGGATGCAAAATGGTACGCCGGCCTGGTGAATGAAACCCTGGCGCTGATTGCCGAAAAAGAAGTGATTGTTGAAGTAAATACCCGCGGGATTTACAAGGGCCGCAGCGACAGCCTGTTCCCCGGCGAAACCATTCTGCGCATCATCCGCGAAAGAAACATCCCGGTTACCATCAGCAGTGATGCCCATCAGCCTTCCGAAATCAGCCTGATGTTCGGGCAGGCCGAGGAGGTACTCAAAAAGTGCGGCATCAGGTCGGTGAGCAGGTATCATGCCGGCAGTTGGTTGGAAGCCGGGATTGTATAAAACCCTGAACCGCATTTAGCTGTGATGGGGAATATGCCGTTCAGGCAGTCTCTTCTCTTTTGTAAACCATCAGATAATGACCTATCCCGGCTTCTTCGAAGCGCGGCCCTTTTGCTACAAAGCCATGTTTTGAATAGAAACCGGCCACCTGCACCTGTGCATGCAGGTAAACGGGCCTGTTGAGCGGTAAAACTTCCTGAAGCAGATGCCTTATCATCAGTTCACCGGCGCCCATGCCCCGGGCTTCCCTCACCACGGCAAAACGCTCCAGTTTAATGCCTTTTGATGTTTCGCGTCGCCGGCAGGTAGCCACCGCTTTTCCATCCGAAAAAACCAGGTAATGCAGGCTGGCGTCTTCAAATTCATCGTATTCAAGTGATTCGGGCACCTGCTGCTCCTCTACAAAAACCTGATACCTGATCCGGCGCGAAAGAGTGGTAAATTCATGCTGACCGGAAGTAAAACGTACAATTTCCATTCGCGAACGCATAGCGGAGTATCTGTGAAACACCGGAATTGGTATGGGGGTATCCCCTGGCTGAATTAAATATATAAAAAAGCCTGTAACGAATTACAGGCCAGGCAAATTTTCAGATTAAATCCGGAAAAATCCGGTTATTTGACCACCTTATCGCCGTCGTAGGCCCATTTCAGGTAAACGGCGCCCCAGGTGAACCCTGCGCCAAAAGCTGCCAGGATGATGTTATCTCCCCTTCTGAGCTGATTTTCCCATTCCCAGAGGCAGAGCGGCAAGGTGGCCGAAGTGGTGTTGCCAAAGCGCTGAATATTGATCATTACCTGCTCTCTTTTTATACCCATGCGTTGGGCCGTAGCTTCGATGATGCGCATATTTGCCTGATGGGGCACCAGCCAGTTAAGGGTTTCAGCAGTAATGCCATGCTTTTTCATCATATCCACCGACACATCTGCCATTTTGGAAACAGCCCATTTAAAAACAGCCTGTCCTTCCTGATAGATGTAATGCTCGCGGGCATCGATGGTTTCGTGGGTGGGCGGCTTAACCGATCCACCGGCCTTCTGGTGCAGATGGATGCGCCCAACGCCGTCGCTCTGCAGCATGGCGTCCATCAAACCGTATTCTTCTTCAACCGGCTCCAGCAGAACCGCTGCGGCGCCATCGCCGAAGATCGGACAGGTGGCCCGGTCGGTATAATCCACAATTGACGACATCTTGTCGGCGCCAACCACAATAACTTTTTTATGTGAGCCCGATTCAACAAACTTTGAAGCGGCAGTCAGTGCATAAAGAAAACTGGAGCAACCGGCATTCATGTCATATCCGAAGGCATTCCGGATATCAGTCTTATCGGCGATAATATTTGCAGTTGCAGGAAACAGCATATCGGGTGTTACCACACCACAGATAAGCATATCGACTTCTTCGGGTTTTGTATTGGTTTTGCGGAGCAATTCCTTCACGGCCTCTGCGCCCATATCTGAAGTGCCTTTTCCTTCACCCTTCAGTATCCGGCGCTCTTTGATGCCTATGCGGGTCATAATCCACTCGTCGGAGGTGTCAACCATCCGGCTGAGTTCATCATTTGTCAGGACATAATCAGGAACGTAACCACCCACTCCGGTAATCGCAGCTCTTATTTTAGTCATCGGCAGCTCAGTTAAATAGTAATTTAATCTCTAACAACTACAGTTACCCTGGAAAGCGCCCGCTTGATTTTTTGTGAAAGCTTGGCATGGTAAACATCCCGGGCAAGCAACAACATGTTTTTGATGGCGACATCATTGGAGATACCGTGCCCGACAATTACTGTAGAATTGATCCCAAGAACCGGCGTTCCGCCGTAATTTTCATAATTGAAACGGGCGAAGAAATCATCTGTAATACCACGTTTCATCATCATCCGGAACATTCCTTCGATGTTTTTCAACAGTATATTACCGGTAAAGCCATCACAGACTATTACATCAGCCTTGGATTTGAAAAGATCTCTGCTTTCAATATTTCCGGTAAAGTTAAAGTCTTTGCCCTCCTTCATCAACTGAAAGGTTGCCTGGCTCAACAAATTACCCTTACCTTCCTCATGACCAATATTCAGCAGGGCAACCCTGGGATTATTGATCTTATATACATTTCTGGCCATGATGCTCCCGAGCAGACCAAACTGATACATTACATCCGGCTTGGCATCGGGATTTGTGCCAATGTCGAGCAGGAGGCTGAGGCCTCCGTTCTCCTGCGGCAAAACAGTGGAAGTGCAGGGACGGATCACACCCTGGATGTTGTTAACGCTGTAGATGGCACCTACGAGCATAGCCCCGCTGCTGCCTGCACTTGCAAAAGCATCAATCCGCTTGTACTTGAGCTCTTTAAACCCGATACTGATGCTCGATTCCGGCTTGCGAACGATGGCATGTGTGGGATGTTCTCCCATGCCGATTACATCATGCGCGTGAACGATGTCGAAAAGCGCCGGATCAGCATGATGCTTTTCAAGTTCGCCCAAAATAATTCCGGTTTCCCCGATCAGCACAATTCGATCAGACGGCGATAATTCTTTCAGGGCAAGTAATGCTCCGGCAACAGTAGCAGCCGGGGCGAAATCACCGCCCATAACATCGAGTCCGATTTTCATCTGACTTTGTTTTGGTTAGAGAAGCGTAACTGCAAATAGCGGAAGCTTAAGCTGTGGCAGCTTTTTCAATAGCAAGCTTACCTTTATAATAGCCGCACTCGCCGCAAACACGATGGTACAGAACAGAGGCACCACAATTTGAACAAATGGTAATCGTAGGAGCTACTGCTTTGTAATGCGTCCTTCTCTTTGCTGTCCTGGTTTTCGAAAACCTATGTTTTGGATTTGGCATTTCGGTTTTTTTTAGTGTTATTATTTATTCAAAATTCAAGTCTTTCAACTTATCCCAGGGACTATCCGGTTCACCATGGGATGATAGCTCGTTCAGCCTTTTCAGTATTTCAGGATTACAGGTACTCTCTCCCTCTTCATTTTCGGGGTGCACCACCCTGTATGGAACCATCAGATGAAGGTAATCAAAGATCAGCGATGAGATATCAATATGCGTCTCATTTTCAGGTATGATGAGCACGTTGTCATCTTCTTCCGAGTATGCCTGACCAAACCTGATAAAGTATTCTTCCTTACCCCCGACAGGCAGATCAAATTCATCAAGACAACGACTGCAGGTCACCCTTATGGTCCCTTTCATCTGAAAATTGAGGACAAGCATGCGATCCATTTTATTCATTTCAAGGTCCACCTGAACACTGGCTTCCCTGATTTCCCCGTAGTCGAACGATCCAAAGAACTTATCGTCAATGACGTAGTTAAACCTGTGATTCCCGGCATTTAACCCGACAAATGGAATTACAAATTGTTTCAGGTAATCCACTGCTTAAATTGTTTCAGGTTTAAGGGGTGCAAAAGTAGAAATTAAAATTATGATAACCAAATAAAAAATCCCGGCTATCTTCCTCAGCCGCAACCAACTCCCCGGTAAAACCGGATTGTAGGCGAATGCCGTTGCTACTTAAAGGCCTTCTCCGGTAAGCCGTCGCCGGTCATGGCGAGCCGCTTCATATAATCAGGCACCGGCCTCCCCAATAGTTTATCCACATAAATTTTGGCAAGGTATTGTCCCAGCATGAAACCCTGTCCCCTTAATCCGACAAACAAACCAAGATCAGGATCAATAATCATGCGTGGCTCAACATAATAACCGGCCCAGACTGCCTGGAAACCAACCGATGCGAGGTTGGGGAACCAATTGACAAATACTTCCGAGGCAATTTCAAGGAATTGTTGTGAGTTGATCTTCAAATTCTTATCTGTTTCCATCGGGTCAACCGCAGGTGACGCGCAACCGATAATCTGACCGGTTTCGGCAAGTTGCTGACCATATACCGCGACAAATCCCTTGTATTTTCTGCGGTCGATGATCATGTCCAGCGGACTGCCATGCAGCCCCATCATGGGGAGCCTGCGGGTGATAAAAGCCTGATGTTTCACAGGATAAAGGCCTGTTTCAATGCCCAGCATATTGGCAAACTTAGCCGCCTCGGGGCCAAGGGCGTTGACAAAAACCTCCGTATGATATTCAATGTATTGTTTGTCATGATCCTGCACCAGTACTTTATAGGTGTCACCGTCGCGATGCACAGCAATCAGTTTGCAGTCTTCCTTCACGGTGCCTCCGTTGCGGATACCGATCCGGCGGATCAGGTCAATCACGCGGCCGGGGGTGGCCTGCCAGCAATCACGGGTTATCTGAGCGCCTATGTAAGTATCAAGGCCCGGGTTGATGAAGGAAGAGATCTCTTTTGCATAGTCTTTTGGCTCAACCATGTATGCGTCGGACCATGCGCGTGCCGATTCAAGGGCTTTATAAGTTGCCTCATCATGGGCAAAATTCACATAATTGATCTGCCTGAAGTTCACATCATGAATCTTTTGGAGATCTTTGAAAATTTCGAGGTTATGACGGGCGATGTCGGCAATTTCGGGAAGACTGAAGGCAGGCCGTCCGCCGGCAATATTCCGCCACGACGCCCCCCTGCCCGAATTGACCAGCACCGGTTGTTCGCCGGCTTCAGCCAGGTACCTGAAGAGGGCTGATCCGCCGATACCGCCTCCGGCAACCAGCGATTTAACTTTGACCACCTTTGGTTTTTTTCCGTTACCGCTGATAAACACCTCTTCATGAACATCCCGCGGATAGAGCTCTCCCATCGAGAGTTGGTTCGATAATGGCCCGCGGGGGGTGGCGTCGCCAACGATGGAAATATCATAATTCCTGAGCGTTTGCTTCAGCCTCCGTATGCAGCGTTTCCCGCGACATGCACCCATCCCCAACCGGGTGGTGTGCTTTACCTCATCCACCGAGATAAACTTCCGGTCGCCGATGGTTTCGAGGATTTCGCCAAGGGTAACGTCATCGCAGTGGCAAACATACATCTCCTCCTCTTTCCTGTATTCAACCGGGGTCATGCTCACAGGTTCAGGATATTTTTCCTTAACGATAAACCCACGCACGCCGGTCAGTTCACTTCCGTGAATGGTGGTGGCCTTCACCCTGGCGATATTGGTCTTGTTAGGTTTTTTCAGAATCTTTTCAATGATCCCTTCGCCCAGAATTTTCCCGTTATTGTCCACAAGAAATACTTCAGATTTCTCCTCTGCATGGTACTCAATGGGCAGAAACAACCAATCCTTGGCGGTATTATAGCCGAAAATGGCCAGGCCGGGACACTGATAAACACAATCCATACAGCCTATGCACTTGTCAAAGTCAATCTTCGGAACCGTGCTGGTGGAGGTTTTTGTGATGGCGCCATGCGGACAGGCAAACTCGCAGGGATTGCAGGCAAACCCGTAAAGGCAGTCGATCTGCACAAAAGGCTTGGCTGCCAGGCGCTCAGGCGATGGTTCAAAGGGCTTTTCAATCACCCTTACCGGATGCTGCTGCGAATCAATATACTCCTTGGAAATGTTCAGAAACTCATCATAACTGAACCTGGTTCCGATTTCATTCATGATTTCAAAAGCCACCTGTTTACCCCTGAGCACGGCGCTGGTCCCCTCTCCGATGCGAATGGCATCGCCTGCGCCAAAGCAGGCCCTGCCGAAAACCTCATTGCCTTTGATCAGCAGTTGATCGTCGGGTACCAGACCGGTACAGATATTGATGGCATCAATGCCTTCTATCACTTTTTCGGTTCCCGGAACAGGCTGAAAGTCCTTACATTCGGCAACCACCGCCCCGGTAATTCCGTCGTGGTTTTCGTTGGGGATGGCTTTAAGCAGAATATGCGACAAGATCACCGGAATGCCCAGCCGGCGCACCCTGTTTGCCTGAACAGGGAAACCGCCTTCGAAAGGCTGCGCTTCAATAATGGCCTTAACATTGGCACCAGCCTGCATCAGCTGATAGGAAGTAAGATAGCCGATATTTCCTGCACCCACAGTAAGGATATTCTTTCCGAGTAGGGTAAACTCGGTGTTCATCATCTTCTGCACGACTGCGGCGGTGTATACACCCGGCAAATCGTCATTCTCAAAGGCAGGCATAAACGGGACGGCGCCGCTGGCAACAACCATATATTCAGCGTCGACATAATAAATTTCATCCGTTTTGATGTTTTTCACCGCGATTCGTTTCCCTTCAAGCAGGTCCCAAACGGTAGAATTCAGGAAAATACCCGAATGATCCTCTCCGGCAAGGGTTTGGGCAATATCGAACCCGCGCATGCCGCCGAACTTTTTTTCCTTCTCAAAAAAGAAAAACTGGTGGGTCTGCATCAGAAACTGTCCGCCTATCCGGTCGTTATTGTCGATAACGATATTATCCACCCCGTGTCTGTTCAGCTCTTCGCGGGCGGCAAGTCCGGCAGGCCCTGCACCAATGATGGCAACAACGGTTTTGAATACGCGGGTCGGGTTTTTCTTATCCGGCTCCACCATGGCAGGGCTGAAATCATGCGGAATTTCACTTACCTGTTTGACATTATCGACCAGGGTAATACAAATACGCCTGATCTGTCCGTCGACCAGCATCTCGCAGGCACCGCATTTGCCGATTCCGCACTCCAGACTTCTCTCCCTGTTTTTAAGGCTGTGACTGTGCACCGGATATCCGGCCTGATGAAGCGCGGCAGCAATGGTAAATCCCTTTTCCCCGGTTATTTGTTTCCCTTCAAAGGTGAAAGTTACTTTTTCTGACTCTTTGATCTCGAGAATCGGGTGAACTTCTATTTTGTGCATCTGAGTAGAATTATCAGTGATTTAAGCGTTGTTCGTAAAGCCGGATAAATGATTTATCCTGTCCTGAATCACATCAGGCGCGGCAAATTTATAACTATTTGTGCTGTCAGGTTAAAAAGCGTAAAGAAAAATCAATCCCTATATAAATCATTATCAACCCATTAACTTAGAATCATTATAAATAAGCGCCTGACTTTCGCAAACGATTGCGCTAATCATATGCAAAATATATTATTATTAAATTCCGGCAGTCGGGGAGGATGAATTAATATCTATCTGAAAATCAATCAATAAAAATTAAGACAAACGTTAAGTATCATGGTTGTAGTCTTGTTTTGTGCTGATTAACAAGTGAATAATAATACGTTAAAAATAAAAGATTGGATTTAATTTGCTAATTTTGCACATTAATTCGACAATAACAGGTTCTATTATGGAAAAAGCGAGGATACTGTTTGTTTCTCAGGAAATTATACCTTATCTGAGGGACAGTCAGATGGGTTATATCGGCAGGCACCTTCCTCAGGGGATTCAGGAGAGGGGACGCGAAATCCGCACATTTATGCCCAGGTTCGGGCATATTAACGAACGCAGAAACCAGCTGCATGAAGTAATCCGTCTTTCGGGTATGAACCTGATCATTGACGACACAGACCATCCGCTTATCATAAAGGTTGCGTCCATACAATCGGCCAGGATGCAGATTTATTTTATTGATAATGAGGATTATTTTCAGCGGAAGTTTATGTTCCGTGACAAGAACAACAAGTTTTACAAAGACAATGACGAGCGTGCCGTATTTTTTTCGCGTGGGGTGATAGAGACCGTAAAAAAGCTGGGCTGGGCCCCTGATCTTATCCACTGCCACGGCTGGATGACCAGCCTTGTGCCGCTCTACATCAAGCGCGCTTACCGTGATAACCCGCTTTTCAGCGACACCAGGGTGGTGATGTCGATATACGACGATGACTTTGAAGAAGCCTGGAATAAGGATTCAGGCAATAAAATCAAGCTTGACGGAATAACAAACAAAGACCTCAAACACTATAAGAAGCCCACTTACGTTAATGTAATGAAAGCGGCCATCGATTTTTCTGACGGGGTTATTGTCGGCAGTGAGACTGTAAATGCCGAACTGCTAGATTACATTAACGAAACAGGGAAACCAATGCTGCCTTATCAGCCGCTTGACAGGTTTATTGACGCTTATAACATTTTTTATGATAAAATCATAAGCAGCCAGCCTGCAGCATCTGAATAAATCTTAATCTTGCATTGCTTGTCAATACTTCTTCAATCTGATTTCAACGTGCACAAATTCAGCTACAACCGGGCCATTCTGGCCATAATTTTCGCGCTGTCACTCGCCTCCTGCAACAAAGAACCCGACCTTATCGGGATTGACCTTTTGCCCTCCGGCGACCGGCTCAACATGAGTTTTACCGATACCTCAACCATTATCGCCTACACGGTAAGGGAAGATTCGCTGCGTACAGACGAGTTATCGGCAAACCTTTTGGGTTACATGAGTGATCCTGTTTTCGGGAATGTACTTGCATCAATTTATACGCAATTCCGCCTGCCGACAAACAATGTGACCTTTGGTGAGAATCCCGTTGCAGACTCCATAGTACTTACCCTGAAATATTCAGGAATATACGGCGATTCTCTGTCGCAACACACGGTAAGGGTTTTCGAGCTTGCTGACTCTATCAATATTGATTCCGCTTATTATTCCCACAATACCATACCTGTGATCCCACAGCAGATCGGCGAAGCTGTTTTTGTTCCCAACCTGGTAAAAGCAGATTCGGTAGATGGCGCCTTTGTTGCCCCGCACCTGCGGATCACGCTCACCCAGGCATTTGCCGAAAAGATAATGACTGCAGGCGAAGAAACCCTCTCGTCAAATGCTTATTTCCTTGACGTTTTTAAAGGCCTGCACATCACCGTTGATCCTTTCACCACAACCTCAACAGGCGCAGTCCTTTCTTTTGACCTGGTAGATGATCTTTCCAGGATTACCATCCATTATCATAACGATACCGACACAACATCCTTAAAACTGCCTATCAACGCCTCCTGCGCCCGTTTCAATAATTACAACCATTTTAATTATTCCGGGGCTGATCCTGAACTCCTCCAGCAACTTGCCGGAGATACCACAGCCGGGAATAACCGCATTTTTCTGCAGGCGATGGCCGGAACCAAAGTAAAACTGAGAATTCCACATCTCAAAAACATCCCGGAGACCGCCAATATTGCCGTAAATGAAGCCTTGCTGATATTTACCAATGACGATCCCGGATCCAGCCTGTCACCTCCCACACAGCTTGCCATCAGGGCGCTGAGCAGCACCGGGGCGTATGTTGTTTTGCCAGACGAAAGCATAGGCTCGGCCTATTTCGGGGGAAAATATATCAATAACAGGGAATATCGCTTCAGGCTCACCAAATATGTGCAGGACAGAATGCGTTATCCCGAAGCGGATGATTACGGACTGATGATGGTGATTGCCGGTTCATCCCTTACCGCAAACCGGGCGGTTATCAATGGCCCCGCCAGCATCAGCAACCGGGTGAAACTCGTGATCTATTATACCCTCGTAGAGTAAATTGCCGCTTTTTAAAATTTTTTAATTAATTGCCGGGAATCAGATTTCTGATTCAGGTGCTGAATTTGTCCTTTTTAAAGCAGTACCTTTGTATCTGCTTCGGCTAAGCAGAAGCAGACACCCCTGAACACGGACAAACAGAACAGTCTGTATGCTTTTTGCAAAACCACAGGGAATAAAATCTGTTTATTAATGAAATGCCGGCAAAAGTAATTACCAGATCCGGCCACTTTATGACCAACACCTCAACAGATTACTTTCTCCGAACATTCTGATTAAGTATCATTGAGCAGGTTTTTTATGATTAAACGAAATTAAATTGTAAATTATGTGTGGAATAGTTGCTTACATTGGCCCCAGGCAGGCATATCCGATTCTGATCAAGGGATTGCACCGGCTTGAATACCGCGGATACGACAGTGCCGGGGTTGCTGTGCTTAATAGTAATCTTAAATTATATAAATGTAAAGGCAAAGTGGCAGCTTTGGAAGAGGCTGTTAAAGATAAAGACCTTTCGGGAAATATAGGTATCGCCCATACCCGTTGGGCTACGCACGGAGAGCCGAACGATGTGAATGCCCATCCCCATTTTTCTTATTCCAGAAACCTGGCTATCATTCACAATGGAATTATCGAAAACTATGCTCCGCTTAAAAATGAACTGATAAACAGGGGATTCCGTTTTGAGAGTGAAACAGACACCGAAGTGCTGATTCACCTGATAGAAGACATTGAAATCAATGAAAAAGTAAGTCTGGCCGAAGCTGTTCAGATCGCGCTTAACCAGGTAGTAGGCGCTTATGCCATTGTAATCATTGATAAAAATGACCCTGATACGCTGATCGCCGCCCGCAAGGGAAGCCCGCTGGTTGTCGGTATCGGTGAAAATGAATTTTTTGTTGCTTCGGATGCCACACCTATTGTGGAGTATACCCGCGAGGTGGTTTACCTGAACGACGAAGAAATTGCCATACTTCACCGCAATAAGGAGATAAAAATCAAGACCATTACCAATATCGAGAAAACCCCGTATATCCAGACCCTGGAGATCAACCTCAGCGCGCTGGAGAAAGAAGGGTTTGATCATTTTATGCTGAAGGAAATCTACGAGCAGCCCCGGTCGATCCGCGACAGTATGCGGGGCCGCCTGAAAGCCCGTGAAGGCATTGTGCTGCTGGGAGGTATCATCGACTATCAGCAGAAACTGGTGAATGCCAAACGCATCATTATCATTGCCTGCGGCACCTCGTGGCATGCCGGACTGGTCGGGGAATATCTTTTTGAGGAGCTGGCACGCATCCCCGTTGAGGTAGAATATGCTTCGGAGTTCAGATACCGGAATCCGGTTATCTACGAAGACGACGTTGTAATTGCCATCTCACAGTCAGGTGAAACCGCCGATACCCTTGCCGCCATCGAACTGGCAAAATCGAAAGGTGCAACCATCATCGGCGTCTGCAATGTAGTCGGATCATCCATAGCCAGGGCCACACATGCAGGATCGTATACCCATGCAGGCCCCGAAATCGGCGTTGCCTCCACAAAGGCATTCACCGCACAGGTTACCCTGCTTACGCTGATGGCGCTGATGCTTGCCGACAGCAAAGGGACAATCTCCAAATCGAGGTTCAACCAACTTCTTCATGAACTGGATGACATTCCCGGCAAGGTGGAGGAAACCCTGAAAGTTAACGATAAAATCATAGAGATTGCCACAGTATTCAAGGATGTAAGAAACGCCCTTTACCTGGGCAGGGGCTATAACTTCCCTGTTGCCATGGAGGGCGCGCTCAAACTGAAAGAGATCTCCTATATCCATGCCGAAGGTTATCCGGCCGCGGAAATGAAACATGGGCCCATCGCGCTGATCGATGAAGAGATGCCGGTGGTTGTGGTTGCCACCAACAAGGGGACCTATGAAAAGGTGGTGTCGAACATTCAGGAAGTGAAAGCCCGGAAAGGCAAGATCATTGCCATTGTCACCGAAGGCGACGAAACCGTGAAAGCCCTGGCAGACCACATCATTGAAGTCCCCGAAACCGAGGAGATGCTTGTTCCCCTTATCGCAACCATTCCGCTTCAGCTGTTGTCGTACCATATAGCGGTGATGCGCGGATGCAACGTGGATCAGCCCCGGAACCTTGCCAAAAGCGTTACCGTAGAGTAATTGCGGCTGAAGCCATGTGCTGAAAATCATTCAGCAAAGACGATTTTTTGTTCTGAAACCAGAAACTGCCCTGAAGGGTCAGGCTCCGGGTTGCGACAAACGTTTACAGTTGTTGTTTCTTTATCTCTTCAACCGCTTTGTGGTAGGTTTTATCCGTACGCAGATAAACAGGATAAAATCCCTTCTCATCAAACAGGTTCCGCGCGATCAGCGCTTTCATCAGGTTCTCCAGTTCTGCGCGGACAAAGGCAATGCCTTTTTGATCAGGCTCAACACCTTTTTCTGAGGCAAATCTTATCATTCTGTTAAAAAGATCCGGCGTAATATTGAAACTCCGGTCAAATTCCTCAAAAGTCCTGAATTTCTTTAATTCCGGCCGGTTTTTATCGGTATAATCAAAGGTAAACTGGTAAACCAGTCCTTTGCCGAGCAGCTCATTGTAATAGCGGTAATTCTCATTTTTCTCAACCGGGATAAAGATGTCCGGCATAATACCGCCGCCACCATAAACCACGCGGCCTCCGGGGGTGGTATATCTGAGAGAATCATTAAAATGAATGCTGTCAGCGCTTTCGAGCTGCCCGCTGATCATACGGTTATATAATTCATCCTTGTATTCATCCGTGTGCCCGTTTTTATAGGGTTTCTGAATACTTCTTCCCGTGGGTGTGTAGTAGCGTGCCACCGTAAGCCTGATGGCAGAGCCGTCGGGAAGCGACAACTGCTCCTGTACAAGCCCTTTCCCGAAAGAGCGGCGACCGATGATCAGTCCCCGGTCGTTGTCCTGGATGGCTCCGGCCAGAATTTCACTGGATGAAGCCGAACCTTCATCAATCAGTACAACGAGATTACCCTTTTCAAATATTCCTTTCGCGCTTGCATGGGCATACTGGGCCGGCCGGTTATACCCACTCGTATAAACAATCAGCTTACCTTCCCCAAGAAATTCATCTGAAACCGTGATGGCAGTCTGAAGGTAGCCTCCCGAATTTCCCCTCAGATCAAGAATCAGGCTTTCCATTCCCTCATTTTTCAGTCCGAGAAGCGCTTTTGTCAGCTCTTCGGCGGTGGTGGCAGAAAATTTGGATAGCTTGATATATCCGATGCCTGGCTCGGGCATAAATGAGATATCGACGCTGTAGGTCGGGATGACATCACGCGTTATCGTAAATGGAATGAGTTCCTTAAACCCTCTCCGGAACACACTCACGTTTACCCGGGTGCCCCGTTCGCCTTTCAGGCGTTTCATCACTTCATTTGTCGGCATTTTCACCCCGGCGATCACCTCCCCGTCAACATTTACTATGCGGTCGCCGGCCAGAATTCCGGCTTTTTCGGAAGGGCCGCCGGCAATGGCGTTGATGATGTAAACCGTATCGTTCTCCATCCTGAACTGCACACCGATGCCGTCAAAACTACCGAGCAGCGGATCATTCACCTCGTTGAACTCTTCGGCTGTAATATAGCTTGAGTGCGGGTCAAGATCGGAAAGCATGCCCGTAATGGCCGATTGCCTGAGTTTGTATACATCCACCGAATCAACGTATTCCTGTTGAATGTATTTGATGACATTGTCAACCGGGTCGAAGTTGCGGTTGTGGATACGCTGAATCAGGTTCTGATCGGATGAATTGACCTTTACCAGGGAAGCGCCCAGAAAAATGCCGGCTACAAGAACCAGGGCAAAGGCTATAGGCAGATATATCGCTGATCTTTTGTTGTTATACATGGTTCAAATAGTTCGTTAAGCGGTTTGCAAAATTAGGGAAAAAACCGCCAGCGTCGCCGGACAGGCCGGACGAACCGGCTGCATTTAATGCATTTCAAATGCAATTGCAGACTTTCTTAAGCACGCTTAGCACTCATACAATTTCCGTATCTCAATCTGATTAAGCCTACGGAACAGCTAACTTTTTGTCAAATCACCCCAGGATTGATTACTTTTGTATAATGATGGAGCTAAAGAAAAAACATACGATACCTTCTGAATTCGCCGAGTTTCTCGGGCTTGAATATGCATACTCTACATCTGATAAACATAAAAAAGATAACGGACAGTATTTTACTCCGAAACAGATTGCTGATTTCATGGGAAATTTAGCATCAACAAAAACGAATAAAATCTCAATCCTTGACCCTGGTTGTGGAACCGGAATTTTAACTTGCTCATTAATCGAAAACCTGATTCAAAAATCGGCTATCACTGAAATTGAATTAGTGCTTTATGAGACTGATGAGAATGTTTTAACAATTACTCAAAAAGTGATTGAATTTTTAGCTTTTTGGCTGGCAGAGAAAAATATTCATTTAAAATACATTATTAATAGGGCTGATTTCGTAATTGAAAATTCTAAGGTTTTTGAAATTTCAACTTTGTTTGGATCAGAAATTGTTAGCCATTACGATTACATAATTTCTAATCCGCCTTACTTCAAAATTTCTAAAAATGACAAACGGGCTAAAGCTGCAAGAGAATTGGTATATGGACAGCCAAATATTTATTCTTTGTTTATGGGGGTGGCTGCAAAACTGTTGAAACAGGATGGAGAAATGATTTTTATTACCCCAAGAAGTTTTGCAGCAGGAAACTATTTCAAAGCATTTAGACAATCCTTCTTCAAAGATGTAAGTATCTCTAACATACACATTTTTGAATCCCGGAATAAAATGTTCAAGAATGATAATGTTCTTCAAGAAAATATTATTCTGCGAGCAACAAAACAGTTTAATTCAGATATTAGGATCACTGTTTCTCTATGCGATAAAGGCTTGAAGAATCCAACCGAAAAAGTATTTAAAACCAATTCATTAATTGACTTGAAATCAAGGGATAAGGTGCTATTTATTCCTTCAAATGATAAGGAAACAAGCACTATTGAAATCTTCAAGAGATGGCAAAATACGCTTAATGACTTTAACATCCGAATATCTACAGGCCCTATAGTTGCTTTTCGGTGTACTGAATTTCTTAAAACGGAAGGTGAAATAAATGATTCGCTTTCCCCATTAATTTGGTTGCACAACATCAAAGAAATGGAGCTTATTTATCCACTTCAAAAAGGAAAAAAACCAGGCTTCATTATTAATTCAGACGAATCAAGAAAAGTTTTACTTAAGAATAAGAATTATGTATTGCTTCGAAGGTTTAGCTCTAAAGATGATAAGAGCAGATTGGTTTGTTGTCCGTTTTTCTCATCAGACTTTGAAACCGGAATGGTTGGCTTCGAGAACCATTTAAATTATATTCACCGACCAAACGGAAACTTATCGGAAAATGAAATATGGGGTTTTTCTGCACTTTATAGCAGTAGTTTGTTTGACACATATTTCAGGACTTTTAATGGCAATACGCAGGTAGGTGCGACCGAATTAAAGCAAATAAAAATACCGCCATTAGAAGATATAATTTTAATTGGAAGTAAAATCAAAGAATTTAATAAGCCTGATAAACAGGTCATTAATGAGATTGTTAATGAAGTCCTTTTAGAAAGAACATATGTCAAAAATACAAGAAGCACGAATAATTTTACGAGAATTGGGGTTGCCTGATGCTCAACAAAATGAAATTTCCGGTTATACACTCCTTGCTTTATGCAATATCAAAGAAAATGATAAGTGGTCAAAATCATTTAGACAAAGTCACGGTGTTTCAAAAGGAATAATGACTTTTATCTCGGAGAACTATAAGAAAGAATATGCTCCAAATACCAGAGAAACAATTAGGAGACAAGTATTACACCAATTTGTACAAGCCGGGATTGCTGATTATAATCCTGATATTCCTGATTTACCAGTTAACAGCCCTCTTGCACATTATGCAATTTCTGAGATTGCTCTTGAAACGATAAAGTCCTTCAGAACCAGGAATTGGAAAAAAGCATTAGAAAACTTTACTTTTAAAATTGGAGTATTAAAGGAAAAGTATAGCAAAAACCGTAATATGTCAAGAGTTCCTTTAACCCTTTCAGATGGAAGAGTATTGATGTTATCACCTGGAAAACACAATGAGGTTCAAGCTGCTGTAGTCGAAGAGTTTGCTTCACGATTTGCACAAGGCTCTAGTTTGCTATATTTAGGAGATACTGAGAATAAGGTTTTATATGTAGATAGAGAATTGCTCGAAAGAATTGGGATCCCAATTTCAGAGCACAGTAAACTACCTGACATAGTAATTTACGAAGAAGCAAAGAATTGGCTATATTTAATTGAGGCAGTTACATCCCATGGCCCAATGACTCCAACACGAATTGTTGAGTTGGAAACCTTTCTGAAAAATTGCATAGCAGGTAAAATTTATATTTCTGCTTTCCCTGATTTTTTTGAATTTAAGAAGCATACAACAGAGATTGCCTGGGATACTGAAGTTTGGATAATGGAATTCCCTGAACACATGATTCATTTTAACGGAGATCGTTTTATTGGTCCGAGATGGTAACCTCGTATTTTTTTCATAGCCATTCCTGTCTTGCCAAAATCCAACACTCAAAAAAAATGTCAAAGAGTACACCTTCTCAAACGCACGCTTTATAACCACATAAGCTCATAAAGATTACACAACCGCAAGTGGATTTTTGGAGGAAAACAGTAATTGGAAACATTCTAACCAATACCGAGGATTGTAAAGGCAGACAAAGAAATCGCCCACAAACTGAAGCTGGTAGTTGCACCAAATGGTATAATCACCTCAGGTACCGGTCAGCAAGGCTGTCGTAGATGCGGATTTCATCCAGCGCGTTACCTTTGTCATCAAACAGCCGCCTCCAGGTATTGAGCGGTTCCCAGATGCAGGCGCCCTGTCCCCTGCCTCCGGGCAGGCTGAACACAAGATCATGAATTTCCTTCTTGAAGGCGCTGTATTCCGCGACGTTGACATCCTTGCCATAGCGCTCCGCAAGTGTATGCATGGTGCGTGAGAGGTCTTCGGGGGTGCCGTGCCAGCGGGGATAGTACGAAAGTCCGATCACGTCAAAGTCCACCCCGCGGGCAAGCATATTGTCAAACCAGAAAATGGCTTCCTCCGTTTGCCCTCCCAACGCCAGGTGCATCATCACGGGCATGGAAGGATCAGCTTCGCGGCAGGCTTCCACGCCTGCTTTCAGCAGCGCCGCCAGATTGTCCGGGTTACTGATATGCCCCTCGGGCCAAACAATGCCATGGTTGATCTCGTTGCCCACCTGCACCATCTGCGGAAGCGTGCCCTGGGCTTTCAGGCCTGAGAGCACCATCGCGGTGTAGTCACGCAAACTTCTTTGCAGAGTTTCAAAGTCCTGCCCTTCCCATGCCGAAGGTTTGTATTGCTGCTGGGGGTCGGCCCAGTAATCGCTGTAATGAAAATCAAGCAGCAGGTTTAACCCGGACGCTTTAACCCGCCTGGCCATTGCCAGCGTCTGATCATATCCGCAGTAACCTTTGCCCGGAGAATAGCCCTTTTCATGTTCCGGATTCACAAAAATACGCAGTCGGATATAGTTAAATCCATAGCTCTTCAGCAACTCAATGGCGTCCGTTTCAACGCCTTTGTCATAAAACTTCATCCCTTCATCTTCAAGCTGAGGGAGAAATGAGATGTCGGCACCGATCATCGGGGGGCGTATGTGGGGGGAGGGCGGAAGCGGAAGGGCGGCAGGCTGCATCAGCTGAAAACCGGCCGGCAGCAGGTGGATTTCGTGTGAAGCCGGCCAAAGGCCTTCGGTACTGGCTTCAACGGTAAACTTTCCGGGCGTATTGCCCGCGATCAGCACAAATTCGCACACCCCGCCATTCAGCGATGATTCCCATACCGTAAGGGTATCGGCCCGGCTGATGGGTGTTATTTCGTTGCGGCCGGCATCCAGCAGTTTGGCATCCCCGGTGACTGAAATGCGGAAAGGAAGCTCCGCATCCGTGATTTCCCGGTCAAGGCTGTCGGCCACGCTTACCCTGACGCGGGTTTCCTCGTCATGACCGGCACGCAGGGTGGTTTTGTAACAGGCCAGCACCAGGGTAACCGGCTTACCGGATGCTACCCTGAAGAAGGACGAAAAATCTGTTGACTGCTCCTTTTGGCGGCCGGAATTGCAGGCCGGGAGGGCGAAAATCAGCAACAGGGCAATCGTATGGATTTTTTTCATAACGGTTAATAATTATCGCTGTATCTCAATTTAAATACCCGATGGTTGCCTTTCCAGAGATTTTCATCCGGGTTTCTGTGCAGGAAAGATAAGAAATCCCGGTAAATGATCTGCATCCGGATGACGAATCTTAAAATTTAACCAAATGAAACATGACAAAAGTTATTTATTAAGAATAATTACAAATAGAACCGGAAAATACCAATCCGGCAATCAACGATTGATCCGTTTGATATATTTGCGCGGTTCAGGCTCTTTCGATAGAAGCAGTGGCGCTGGAATTCTTTTACCGGTAAAGCCCGGATAAGCAGACACCCCCCTGAAATCCAGCCGCATTAAGGAAAGAAATTGATCGCCGGACAATACAGGATAATAAAAAAATAGAATATTTATAAACGTAAAACACCCCCTATGAAAAAGTACTTACTGATGGTTGCGCTTGTTATCACCGGCCTGTTTGCAAATGCCGGATGGGTCAAAGGAACGGTAACCTACAACAGCGGACGCTCGGAAAGCGGCTACATCAAATATTTTACCAAATCGGATCAGAATACGGTACATTTCAAAAAAAGTGAAAACGGCAGCAGGCAGAAAATTAAAAGCAAAGAATTAAGGGAAATTACATTCAACCTGCCGGAGGGAGACCGCATCATTAAAAATCTTAAAATAAAAATGGAAAACCTCAAAGGCAAAAGCCGCGTTTCAAAGAACAGTATCTGGCTGGGTGTATTGTACCGGGGTGATTTTGATGTTGTCGGCGTGGAGGTATACGATATGGGTTACACCATGAACTACCTGGTGAACTGGCCGGGAGAAAAGACCGCTTCCATGATTTTTGTCAAAGGTAAGGGGGCTTCTGTGGTTATCGGGAAAAAGGCATTTCTGAAAAAAGCCAGTCGTGTGGTATTCAAAGGGCGCTGCGATGCGATGGTGGAAGCCATTGAAAAGGAAACGTTTGTGCCGGAGAAGCTGGAAGATATCATTGAATATTACGAAAAGAATTGCGGCAGTAATCGCGGCGGTGAATAAAAGTATAAAGGGAAGGAAGCGGTTTCCTTATATGCACCGGATGCAATCGCGGCCGGATAATTCCCCGCTACCCCTTTTCCGCAGCACCTTACCGGAACGCCCTGCAAAAAGTATCCGATCCGGTGGCGTGAAAAATTCGCACCGGAATCAATAACTTTTCTTACCTTTGCGTGCCCTTTTGCCCCGGTGGCGGAATTGGTAGACGCGTTGGTCTCAAAAACCAATGAGTGTGAGCTCGTGCCGGTTCGATCCCGGCCCGGGGTACGAAAGACCTCTGTAAGTGCTTTATAACAAGCATATAACAGAGGTTTTTTTATTTAACCTGTTAGCTGACTGAAGCTTTACCATTCCGGATTTAGCTTGCCTTTTTTATTACGCAAAACATTTCACGCAATTACCATTATAGAAAAGATTGAAATTCCTGTGGTTCAAGTGACTTTTACCGGTTTCCAGGATAATTAAAAGGGGGTAATCTTCGCCCGGATGCCGGAATTTCTCCCTTTAAAGTAAACAGTCCGGGGCTTTTAATTTCAGTTTTTGCGGAAAAGCGAACGAATGTCGTTTCAATCCTTTCGAATATTGCAATTTTTGCTTTAATGTTATACATTTGGGCCTGAGTTGCGTATATAATTTTTTAATTTCGAACGCCTATAAGCGTTTTAAAAATGAGATAACATCAGTGATCTTTTGAATTTAGTCTTATATGACAATAAGTTATTCCTAATCGTAAGAGCCGGTTAAATTCCCTGGATTAGTTGAGGGGTATGCACTAGTTGGCTGCTATATGAAAAACAAAAAATTAAAAAAGCATGAAAAAACAATTCATCGTTGTAGTGTTACAATTTTTCTTGCTAAATATTTCTGTTTTCTCTCAGGATTTCTGGGAGATATTGCCTTTCCCGGATAATCAGAACATTAGCACTTTAAAGGTAAACTCTGCCGGAGAAATATTTGTTGGCACTGTAACAGGTTATCAGGATAATGGTATATTTCGGTCTGATAATGATGGGTTAACATGGGAAATGATACTTAATACAAGAAATTTTCAGATTTTTGCTATGTCAATCAATCCAATAGGAAATATTTTTGTCGGCACCGGTGATGGATTCTATCCGTTTTTAGCAAGTTTTGATAATGGATTAAGCTGGGATACAATTCCGGTACCTTTCAGCTCAGGTTTCGGGGAAATAGCATTTTACGGTCAGGATACAGTACTTGTTGGAACAGGTGCGTACAACGGAGCAATTGTATTAAGTACACCTGACCTTGGTATCAGTTGGGATACGCTTTTTCTGACCGAGAACCACACCAGTGAATATGTCGCAGATATTGCTATTTCCCCCAACGGCGATATTGCAATTGGGCTGGGGTGCCATTTGCCCGATATGGGTGGTCTTTACAGGTCAACCAACGGGGGAACTGAGTGGGAGTTTCTGGGGCTGTTTAACCGTATGGTTGAAAACCTTGAATATAATGAGCAGGGGGATCTGATTATTGGAGTAAGGGGTGGCTATGACGGCACCGGCGGAATATATGCCATTTATCACGACAATCCTGATCAGATTGTTGAGCGCCTTGCCGGGCCGAACATAAACGGCCTTGCCTTAAATTCAGCAGGGCATATCTATGCAGGTTCAGGCTGGCCTCATGGGGTTTGGGTATCAACTGACAATGGATTAAGTTTCCATCTTGAAAATAGTGGATTACCATATTGCCCAATTGGCAATATCGAATTAGATAATGATGATTACATTTATGCCTTACTTGAAGGAGGATCTCATTTTATATATCGTACAACCTGTACAACAGTGACAGGTGTTAATAAATTGCCTGGTTATAATAATAACGGCAGTCTATTTATTTTTCCTAATCCGGCATCAGATTTTATAAGCATTAAAGAAATTGGCTTAAACAATGAAATCAGCGTTATCTTTTATAACCAGTTAGGACTAATTACCAGCACAATAGAATTAACTTCAGACAGAGTTGATATTTCACATCTTGAAAAAGGTATATACATAGTAGAAATTAAATCAAACAGTGGGGTGGGCAGACAAAAATTTATTAAAAATTAAACAAAACAGAGTGCATAACCAGCTTAAAAGAACCAGAAAAATGGTAAGCTTAAACATAAACTTAGTTAATCCCGGCAAAACTCATTTCTTTTTAACCCTTTCTTTTATGAAAAAAATTCTATCTTTTCTATTTGCCCTATCCGCATTAAATTCGGTTACTGCGCAAGGCTGTTTTCCTGAAGGAATCACATTTACCAATCAAACCCAGATCGACAATTTCCAATCGGACTATCCCGGCTGCAGCCTTATTCTGGGAGATGTTAACATCATTGAAGACGGAAGCGAAATCATCACAAATCTGGATGGATTGACGGCCATGCAAAGAATCAACGGGAACCTTCTGATAAAGGAGAATTATGATCTGGTCAGCATCACCGGACTACAGAACCTCTCGTTCGTAGGAGGTAATCTTTCGCTGCAATTCAATTATACACTGCCGTCGTTAACAGGACTCGAAAACCTGGACTCAATCGGGGGTGATTTCGTTACTGGCTGCACCAATCTTATCACGGATCTGGAAGCATTGGGAAATTTATCTTACATAGGTGGCGACATTGACATTAACTGGCATCCTAACCTCGTCAGTCTGCATGGCCTGGAAAACCTGAACCATCTTGGAGGTGGTATCACCCTCAGTAACAACGTAATCCTGACAGACCTGTCACCACTCGAAAGCATAACTACTTTAAATGGAAGTCTATTTATCTCGTGTGTACATTCGCTGGTTAATCTAGAAGGGTTGAATAACCTGATGTCGATTGAAGGCGATCTTGATATAAATTGGTGTGATGACCTTTCTAATTTTACCGGACTCGAAAAATTAACGTCAATAGCAGGCAATTTCATTATTGACGGCAATGGATATCTGGATGACCTGTCGGGCCTGAATTCACTCAAATCGGTTGGCGGAACATTATCAATCATTTACAACGATGATTTACACAGCCTTACCGGCCTTGACAGTCTTTCATCAATTGGAGGTAATCTGACCATCGGTGGTAATGGCTCGCTGACCAGCCTGGCCGGATTGGACAATATTGCTGCCGCTACAATTACAGGGTTGATAATTGAAGATAATTCCTGGTTATCAACCTGTAATGTGAAGAGTGTCTGTGAGTACCTGGCAAGTCCGGGAGCAGTAGTCAATATTTCAGGAAATTATACCGGATGCGACAACCCTCAGGAGGTGGAAAATAGCTGTATCACCGGTAACGCAGAAGAATTGGCAGATGGCAATTTTTCATTATTCCCCAACCCATCCGGCAGGGAAATCACTATTAAACTCCCGTCAAATCAGATAAAAAATGAGGTTTGCATAATTAACCCCGGTGGTCAGCAATTGATTAACCTTGAAATAAAAGGCAACTCAACAAAAATTGACATTAGTTACCTGCCTGTAGGGGTATATTTTGTGAAATTGACCGGAAAAAATGGATTTAAAATGATAAAATTTATCAAAGAGTAATACCATATCCAAATAACTTATTAAACTATTCCAAATTCAAACAGTAGTTTCTTTAATAATCGGTAGCATTCATTTTTGCACCACGGAGAAAGCCAGAGCCCGAAAGGAATGTATTTTGTTCAAACAATATATATTGACTTCAAAAGCTCAGTAATCAAGATCGTTAATAATTAACAATCCATGTCAACACCAGGGATCAATTTTCCATTCGGTCTTTATAACCTTGCCGTTCTATTATGCCATCATATATAATTTCGTTTGTCTCCGTCGGCTCAGTGCCTCCCTCCCCAGAGCTTAATTCAACCCTCTCTCCTCTTTCTCTTACTTAGATTTCCGAAATTTAGTTTCGCAAAAGAATTACAGCACTATTTCAATTGAAGATTTCAGACTGACTGTTTCCAGGGAATATCATATCAATTCAGATAATAGGTAACTTACTGACCTAACCACCACTCAAATTTATCTCGATAGCTTTGAAAACAGGCAGATTGATGAAGTTTTGAAAAATTTACTGTAAACATCCAATGCAATCCCTATTGCCTATTGCTTTTTTTATAAGTATTTTATACATTTGGGCCTGAGTTGCGTATATAATTTTTTAATTTCGAACGCCTATAAGCGTTTTAAAAATGAGATAACATCAGTGATCTTTTGAATTTAGTCTTATATGACAATAAGTTATTCCTAATCGTAAGAGCCGGTTAAATTCCCTGGATTAGTTGAGGGTATGCACTCGATATGGGCAAGTTTAATAAACGAAACAACGGTATGATACAAACAAGAGAACCACCAATTTTTGATTCGTCTTGAAAGTTAAGACATTTAACAAGAAAAGCAATTAACATAGCGGTGGAAACCAAAACCCCTTTAAAAATGGGGCGAGACCGAAAAGCCAAACGAGTAGGAATATAATTAACGTAAAACAGAAATCAAAATGAACAAAATGTATCTTAAAATGACAGCCATTATGATGGCATCAGTTTTCTTATTTTCAAGTTGTGCTTCTATCGTAAGTAAAAGCACTTATCCACTTTCGATAAATAGTAGTCCAAGCAACGCCAAAGTAAGCATAACCGACAAAAAAGGTAAAGAAATTTATTTAGGCAATACACCTGCGACTGTTAAATTGAAAGCGGGTGCCGGATTTTTCTCTAAAGCAGAATATCAAGTTAAGTTTTCAAGTCCAGGCTATGATGACAAGATTGTGCCTATCACTTTCAAGTTAGACGGTTGGTATTTTGGAAACATACTTATAGGTGGACTTTTAGGGATGTTAATTATTGACCCTGCGACAGGTGCAATGTGGAAAATTGAAACTGAATTTCTTAATGAAACATTGAGTATATCAACAGCTTCAATTGACCCAGAAATGAAAATTATGAACATTAATGAAGTTCCTGAAAATTGGAAAACTCATTTAGTCAGAGTGAATTAAAACCAGCCCATAACAGCGTGTATGTGGCAATAGCGGGTGAAGTGTTAAATCGAAGGTCTTTGCTTCTAAGAAAATTTGTGCTAAACGGACAGTAAAGTGCTTTTAATCCGCTAATGCACATACACGCAAATCGTCACCGTGGGACAGTAAATCAAAATAAATGAGTTTTACGAAAACAATAGTTAAACTTCTGACAATATCCATGTTGACAATTGGTTGTGCGACAATCAGGCATGACTCATTTCATACAATTGACAAGTTGAAGGAAGCTGACTTCAATAAACTTAACGGACGATATTCAAATAACCCGGTTGACGGTAAAGGAAAAATACTACGTTCGCTATATAATGGCGAGTATCAAGCTAAGTCGTTTTGGACAAATCTTGAGCAGTATCAAATTGGTTCCGCTTCAGACTGGAGAAATCAGACAGTTGAGTTTGAATTTGTAACTTCTGAGAAGGCCATTTTTAGATTGTATCAAGGGGACTCTTTAATTGACAAAAGAAAAGTTAAAGGAAAATTTAAAGACGGATACTTTTACGTGAGACCATTTTTTGTAGTAATGCCGTTAGTTCCAGTTTTATTCGGATATAATACACATCGCATGAGAATTGGAAAAGCGGACGACAATTTAGTTGTTGACTACAAATGGAATATTTGGATGTTCTTTTTAACCGCAGGACAATCAGAAAAAGGACAGAGTAGCTTGGTTTTTAATAAGCAGTAACAGCGCACAACAAATAAGACTTAAACGCAGTCGCTGAGTAAAAAGTAAACTCGCAGCCACAGTATATCCGCGACAGCGACTTAAGTAAGCGTCGTATGCGATTTGGGAGCTGCACAAAAACCAATGAATGAGAAAACAATAAAATAATATTCTTTATTTTGGTTGCACTTTAGTGAAACATTCTATATCTTTGCCAAATGGTAGAAAAACAGAAGTTTCGTACCATCATTTTTTACAAAGACTATTTTCAGGATTTCTTTGTAAATCAGCATGACAAGGTAAGAGACAAGATTATCTGGACACTTGAGTTAATAGAAGATATACAGATAGTACCGGAGACTTACCTGAAACATCTGGAGAACACAGACGGACTATACGAAATTCGTGTTCAGCAAGGGAGTGATATCTTTCGGATTTTTTGTTTCTTCGACCAGGGACAACTGGTGATACTGATGAATGGTTTTCAAAAGAAATCGCAGAAAACACCGAAAAAAGAAATTGAAAAGGCACTTAAAATAAAGGAAGAATATGAAAACAGCAAAAAGTAACATAATGACACTTGAGCAGTTCAAAGACAAACACTACGGAAAACGAGGAACTGCCAGGAGAGACGATCTTGAAGCCGGATACGAAAGCTTTAGAATCGGAGCATTAATTCACGAAGCAAGACTTGAAAAAGGATTGACACAGCAGGAACTTGCTGAGAAAGTTGGCACAACTAAATCGTACATTTCGAAACTTGAAAACAATGTAAAAGAAGTGCGCCTTTCAACACTTCAGAAAATAGTAGAATTGGGGTTGGGCGGACAACTTGAACTCTCAATAAAGCTTTGAAATATTGACGAATAAAGAGAAACCGCAAACAACAAATAAGCCTTATCCGCAGACTTATCCCTAAACCCTTCCCTTTAATCAGGCCGCCTATTTTCTCCCGAAATCTGCAGGGATCTCTCCCCAGTGGGCCGTATCCCATTTGAGCACGGGGTTTTCCCAGGTGTTGTTCTGCAGCCAGGTTTCGGCGCGCCTCAGCAGAAACATCAGGTCGGCGTTTCTTTTGTTCAACTCCAGCTTTGTATTGGATTTTTTATCCTTCACCCACTTCAGCGCGGTTTTTGAGTCACTGTAAACCGGGATTTTCAGGTTCCGCTGTTTCAGGTAGCCCAGCCCGTGTACGATGGCCAGAAACTCTCCTATGTTGACGGTCCCTTCGGGGAAGGGCCCCTGGTGAAACAGCAGCCTGCCGGTGGATGTTTCCACCCCCTGGTATTCCATCACCCCGGGATTGCCGGAGCAGGCGGCATCAACGGAAATACTGGCCATGATGGGTCCCTGGGCGTTTTCAGCCAAAGGCGCCTTTGGGGATGCTTTCCTGCTGAAGGCCGGCGGACCGGCGCGGAATGCTTCAACCGCTTCCTTTTCCGTTTCGTAGGATTTAAACCTGGCGGTCCCGAATCCCTTTACCTGGCGCTCGCACTCCGCCCAGGTCCGGAAAATCCCCTTTTCCCTTCCGCTCCACACCACATAAAACTTTTGCTTTCCGGCCATCCTCTGATCCTTTTTGTACCTGAACTGCAAAAGTACGAACATCAACCGCTAATTTCGTATTTTTGTAAAAATCAGCGATAAACCCCATGTTCAGAACACTTTCAGCTTTTCTTCTCACCACCATCCTGCTCGCCGGATGCCAGCCCGGCAGAATTTATGAGGAATACCATAAATTTGACAAATATACCTGGGAAAGGTTCGACAAGGTGAAGTTTGAAATTCCGGTGGAAGAGGCCGGCACCGAAGGCGATATTGTATTTACCATCAGGCATATAACCCAGTATCCCTACCCGAACCTCCCGGTGAATATCATACTCACCACACCTTCGGGAGAAGAGCGTATTCTGGAAAAAGACATCAGGTTAAAAGATGAAAATGACCGCTTTACGGGAAGCGTGGCCGGTGACCTCTGGGATGTGGAAGTGACCCTGTGGCCGGGTTTTTACTTTCATGAAACCGGCATTTACACCGTTGAGTTTGAAAATCTTATTCCCAAAATGGGCATCCCGGGGCTGGTGGATATCGGCCTGTATGTGAAGAAGCGGGAGAAAAAATAACTTAACACAATGTAGTCTTCACCATCAGACAGATCCGTCCAGAATTTCAAGCGCGGTTTGCTGGTCGTTCCTGAGCTGGTTTTTCAGGATATCCAGGTTTCCGAATTTTTTCTCGTTCCTGATCCGTTTAACCAGTTTCACGGTGATGGTTTCGTAATAGATGTCATCATCGAAGCCGAAAATATTTGTTTCGATGGTGAGTTTATGCGCGTTGATGGTCGGCCGCATACCGATATTGGTCATTCCGCTATACAATTTCCCGCGGCAGATTACCCTGGAGGCATAAACGCCCATTGAGGGGATCAGCTTGTTCTGGTCGTCCACGTAAAGATTTGCAGTGGGATACCCGATGAGTTTCCCGATCTGGTTGCCCCTGATTACCTGCCCGGTGATGGAATACTCCCTTCCAAGCAGGCGGGCAGCCTCGCCGGCATCGCCTTCCTGCAAAAGCCAGCGTATAACGGATGAGCTTACATGGTACCGGTCAACAATAAGTTCTTCAACCTGTACCACCTTAAACCCCAGCGCATTCCCAAAGCGAAAAAGATGCTCTATACTTCCGCTGCGGTCGCGGCCGAAGCCATGATCGTAACCAATAACCAGTACTTCGGGCCTGATTTTTTGTGCAATCAGTTGAATGAACTCTTCTGCCGAAAGTTTCGCAAATTCCCTTGTAAAAGGAATTTCGATCAGGTGCGCTACGCCCGATTCTGCAAAAGCGACGCGTTTTTCCTCACGGGTACTGAGCAGATAAACGTGCTGCCCTAACACCAGACGGGGATGCGGATGAAACGTAACCACCACCGGACTCCCGTTGCATCCGGCAGCGATCTCCTTCATTTTATGGAGAATTGCCTGATGGCCCCGGTGCACCCCGTCGAAAGTACCGATGGTAACCACCGGTCGGGGAAGTGCCAAAGGCTGAGAAATATCGGTGATAATTTCCACTATCGGATCAGAAGGTTAGGATTTCTTTGTCTAATAGCAGTCCGGCAATCTGAACCGCGTTGGTGGCCGCGCCTTTGCGCAGGTTATCGGCAACAATCCACATATTCAGGCCATTCTGAATGGTATCGTCGCGGCGCACCCTGCCCACAAATATTTCATCCCGGCCCTCGGCATATTTAGGCATGGGATAAACGGCCCGGTCAGTGTCGTCCTGAAGGATTACGCCTTTCGACGAAGAGATCACTTTATTGATTTCATCCAGCTCGAAGGGCTTTTCAAATTCAATATTCACGGACTCCGAATGCCCTCCGAAAACCGGCACCCTGACCACGGTAGCAGTAATCCTGACTTCAGGGGCCTGCATAATCTTGCGGGTTTCCTCAAGCAGTTTAACTTCTTCGGTGGTATAACCATCAGGCAGAAAAGTACCGCCGTGAGGGAAGATGTTCAGGTCGATGGGGTGCGGATATACCCGGCTGCCGTTGATTCCATTCCGTTCGTTCTCGAGTTGCTGCACAGCCTTTGCGCCGGTACCCGTTACGCTCTGATAGGTTGACACCACCACACGGCGGATGCCATATTTCCGGTGGAGCGGCGCAAGCACGGCAACCAGCTGAATGGTGGAGCAGTTGGGATTGGCGATAATCTTCTGGCTTCCGGTAATCACATGGCCGTTCACCTCCGGTACAACCAGCGGAATATCTTTTTCCATTCTCCATGCGGATGAATTGTCTATGACAAAACACCCGGCTCCGGTGAAAAGCGGTGCGAGTTCACGTGAGGTGGCGGCCCCGGCTGAAAACAAAGCGATATCCGGCTTACGGGCAATGGCTTCAGCCGCAGTTACAACCTTGTATTTTCTGTTGTTGAATTTCAGTTCCCGGCCAATAGACTTTTCCGAGGCAACAGGGATAAAGTCCGTAATGGAAGTCAGGGGGATATACTTCCCTTCCTCGAGTACTTTAATCATCACACTTCCAACCAGCCCGGTGGCGCCAACCAATGCTATTTTCATCTTGAATCAGAATTATCTTTACAATAATTAAGGAGTGCAAAAATACGATTAATAAGTTCATCCTTATCATAGCCCTTTGTTCAACCTCAGGATGATGGAATCTTACGAAACATTGCGCGCAATTTTTTACTCAGCCTTAAAATGGTAATGATATTTACATACCTTTATCCATTAAAACCGATCATTCATAATGAAAAGCGTAATATTTATCCTGATATTGTTTCCAGTTTTCGCTTTTGCCCAACTTTCCGAAAATTTTTCGGATGGCGATTTTACCGAAAATCCGGCATGGAGTGGTGATATAGAAAGGTTTATTGTAAATTCAAGCCAACAATTGCAGCTGAATACCTCCGGTGAAGGCACCTCTTACCTCAGCACTCCGGTTGATCTGGAAGGACTGATTGAATGGCGCTTGTGGGTAAGGCTGAATTTCAGCCCGAGCGACAACAACAATGCGCGGATTTACCTTGTTGCTGACCAGCAGAATCTCAAAGAGCCCCTCAACGGCTATTTTCTGAAACTGGGCGAAGGAGGCTCGGCCGACGCCATTGAACTTTACCGGCAGAGCGGTACGGCCGAATACCTGATCACAAGAGGTACCAACGGGCTTATTGCAACATCTTTCGCGATCAGCATCCGCGTGGTAAGAACCGAAGATGGCGAATGGAGCGTATTTGCAGATCCTTCAGGCGGCGAGGACTATCAACCGCAGGGTGCCGGCGAAGATCAGGTCTGGCAGATCTATACCCATTTCGGTTTCTTTTGCAAATACACCTCCAGTAACGCGACCCGGTTCTACTTTGATGATATATACGCCGGATCACCCATTGTTGACCAGACACCGCCTCAGTTGCTATCGGTGGAAGTGCTTGACCAAAACCGTATTGATCTGTACTTCAGCGAAAGTGTGGATGAAGCCTCGGCGACCAATACATTGAACTATTTTGCAGACCAGGGAATCGGAGCGCCTATGGCCGCCGGCCGCGACATGACTCAGAAATCGCTGGTTCACCTGATGTTCGGCACTGCGTTCAACGAGGGCACACTTTATAATCTGACGGTAAGCAATGTAAAAGACCTTGCCGGAAATGCGATTGAAACGGTCACCCGTCCGTTTGCCTATTACACCGTTCAGCCTTACGATGTGGTCATCAGCGAAATTATGGCTGATCCTGATCCCCCCGTTGGATTGCCCAACTTTGAGTACCTGGAGCTATACAACCGGAGCGATTTGCCGATTCAGCTGGAAAACTGGGTCTTGTCCATCGGATCAACCAAACGTACCCTCCCGAGGAAAGTGATAGAACCAAAATCATTTCTTATCCTGACCTCTGACGATGCCGTGCCGCAACTCCAGCCATTTGGCGATGTATTTGGCTTTTCCAGTATCAGCCTTTCCAACACGGGCGCCACATTTGTGCTGAGGGAAAAAACCGGAGCTGTTGTTCATCATGTAAGCTATACCGACGGCTGGTACCGCGACGCGGTGAAAAAAAACGGCGGCTGGTCGCTCGAAATGATTGACCCCGGCAATCCTTGCGGGGCAAGCGAAAACTGGAGGGCAAGCATCAATCCGGCAGGTGGAACGCCCGGAACGGTCAATTCCGTTAACGCATCCAACCCCGACAATTCGGTACCTTCTATAGAAAAGATCAGCATTACGGGGCCCTCCTCCGTGAGGGTGTTCTTTACCGAACCGATGGACAGCCTGCGCCTGGTTTCACCGGCAATTTATCTGGTTGACCAGGGCGTTGGCACACCCCTCGCCGTCAACCTGTATCCTCCGGCTTACCGTTCGGTCGGGCTTAGTTTTGACCATGTTTTTGAAGAAGGGATTATTTATTCCCTTGAGGTTACGGCAGGCATTACAGATTGCGCCGGAAACGAAACAACGACCACCCTTAACGCCCGGTTTGCATTTCCGTCCCTGCCCGACAGCGCGGATGTGATCATCAATGAAGTATTGTCTGATCCGCGGTCAACGGGAACTGAATTTGTAGAGATTTACAACCGCTCGCAGAAAGTCATCGACCTGAAAAGCATCTGGCTGGCCACAAGGAACAAAACAACCGGGGAGCTTACTTCGGTGAATGAAACCGCACCCGACGGCAGGCTGATGTTTCCGGGGGAGTACCTTGTACTCACCAAAAACCCTGACCTTGTAAAAGCGGAATACTTCACCCCGAATCCGGGCGGATTTGTTGGCATGTCTTCATTCCCGTCTTACGCCAACGACCTGGGTACCGTTGTGCTGCTCACCCCGTGGGAAATTATTCTGGATGAATTCACCTATAACAGCAGCATGCATTTTGCCCTGCTGAACACCACCGACGGAGTTTCGCTTGAACGGGTGAATTTCGACCGGCCAGCCACAGAACCGGGCAACTGGCATTCTGCTGCCCAGAATGTGGGATTTGCCACCCCGGCTTATCAGAACTCGCAATTTATGAAAGCCCCTGAATCAGGGAATGAAGTGCTGATCAGTCCGGAAATTTTCTCACCCGATAATGATGGCTACAATGACCAGCTCAGCATTGTCTGCAATTTCGCTGAACCTGGTTATGCTGTTACCATACGCATTTTCGACAGCAACGGCAGGCCGGTGAGATTGTTGGTGAAGAACGAACCAGCGGGAACGGGTAACCAGTTTATGTGGGATGGCATTACCGATAAGAGGGAGAAGGCCCCCATCGGAATTTATATCATCCATGTGGAAGTATTCAACCTGGGTGGAAAGGTCAAACAAATCAGAAAAACCGCCGTTCTGGGGGGTAAGCTCTGATTGCTGCATCCGAGGGCACATCATATAGTTAACTACCCGTATCCGATAAGCATTCTGAAAAATATTCCTTTTCAAAGGAATATTTTCAATTTTTCTTCTGAAATGGCTGTTGGCCGGATTTACCCCTTTTGAAAACAAGATGATCATCAATGATTCCGGCGCAGGGTAAACATCTTTCTTACATGTTTGTTAATAAACATTAACATTCCGGGGTTGGTATACTTTCTCAACTGACTGAAACAGGCTGAAATAAACGGGTACTGATCCCGTTAAAGATGTAAACCTTACAAGAGCGCTGATCCCGGTTTCCCTTTTGACATTAATGGTCTGATACAAAAAGCGGCATACCTGAAAACGAAATTATCAGGTTTGACTATCACAATCGTATCCTGTTGTTTTGGACCAGTTCATAGGGTATTACCGGATTTATTCACTTAAAGGGTTGAAAATGAAAAGAAAATTGTTCATCGCAGCGGGAGCCCTCGCACTTGTGGGCCTCATCGCAGGAATACTGGTCTATTTCTTTGTATACAACAAACCCCACAAGGACTATTTAAAAGCTGAACCTGAGTTCACGGTTGAAGCCCTGGCCCTGTTTGAGGAATTCAGGGCGGATCAGGCCGCCGCATCCGCAATGTATAACGGAAAGGTAATTGCAGTCACCGGTGCGCTTACATCGGTGGAACAGAACGATTCATTCACGGTGGCGGTATTCGAAATTGACGAGGGTATGTTTGGCAGCGAAGGGATCCGCTTTACCATGCTGCCTGAATCAAAGGATAAAATCATCAGCCAGGCGCCGGGAACAACCCTTACCATCAAAGGTTTTTGCACCGGTTACAACGAAACCGATGTAATCCTCGAGCACTGCAGCCTGGTTGAATAAAACCGTACCGGCCTCTTACCGGACGTAATCCCCCTTTCAATAATTCACAAAAACAGAAACAATTATGAAACAGTTAACAGCCCTATTCCTATTGACCATCCTTTCCCTGGCCAGCGTCAATGCCCAGAAGTACATCACCAAAAACGGCCATATCCGCTTTTTCTCCACCACACCCATGGAGGATATCGAAGCGCACAACCGTCAGGTAAACAGCGCCCTTGATCAGCAAACAGGCGAATTTGTTTTCCGGGTGCTGATGAAATCATTTCAATTTGAAAAAGCCCTGATGCAGGAGCACTTCAATGAGAATTATGTGGAATCCGATAAGTTTCCCAATGCCACCTTTACCGGAAAGGTGTCAAATATCAATGACGTCCCGTTCGACAAAAACGGAGTTTATCCGGTGAACGTTGAAGGCGACCTCACCATCAAGGGGATTACCAAAAAGATTTCTGAAAAAGGGACCCTGGAGATCAGGGAAGGGAAAGTCTATGGAAAGTCCACCTTCAATGTGCTGCTGGCCGATTACGGCATCAAAGTTCCTGCGGCTGTTGCCAACAACATTGCCAGGAGCATACAGATTGACGTGGATGTGACGCTTGAAAAACTTGCGAAATAATTTTACCGGTTTACAGGGTTCTGCGTGACTATTTCCTGAAAAATCAAAAAACCAAAGCCTGCCGGCAATAAAGATGCTGACAGGCTTATTTTTGTTTAATCCTGCTGATTGTGGTAAAAAGGATAAAAATTACTTTTTACCTTCACTTTTGCAGGTTGAACAGCCAAAGATGGCGTACAATCCGCAAAAGTTCATCAGGCTTGTAAGCACCATTACCAAAGCGAAAATGCCAAGCACGATGGCAAGCGTTCCGCTGATAATATTCAGAAAGTAAAGCACGGCTACCACCAGGGCCAGCACCAGCCTGATCAGTTTATCGGTATTTCCAATATTTTTTTTCATTTGTTTAACTTTGAGTGTTGTAAGGTAAACAAATAAAATAATTAAAAGTTTTCGCCAATTTTCACCAGTTCAATATACGCCCCAGTCTTCGTCCAATGTCATTCCGTACCTTTTCAAGATACATCTTTCTTGATATAAGGTCAGGCCAGGCATCACTTTTATCATCTAAAGATTTCATTTGCTTTTGGTTAGCATCAATTAGGGCTGACAATTTGCGATGCATAAGGGCCAGTACCGCCCGGGGCACGGTTTCATCCAGGCCATCCGCTTCAGCCGGTACATAAATTTTGATCTCTTCCCAGCCCGGGCTCAGTTCATACTTCAGGCTCAGCAGGTCTATCGCCAGTTTAACAATATCCGGATCGGCATGCAGGGTGAAGAAACGTTCATCCGGCAGGGAATCTGTGTCTACACCCATCGCGAAAGCGTCAAATACAGCCTGGTATAGCACCGAATCAAAGGTGATCTGGCTGGCCCGGATATCATTGCAGATAAAGGCGGCAACCGATGTCTTTAAATATTCATTTACTTCAGGATCATCGGATTGCAATCTGACTTTAATTTCTTTCGACCCGTATAAAAGCAGCATCCTGATCACATCCAGCTCCTGGGCGCTGCAATCACTGATATCGGGTGCCAGCTCCTGAGGGGGCGCAATAATTACCGGCTCCGGAATCTGCTCCTGCGATTCACTTTCATAACCTTTCAGCTTCTTTTTCCTGAGCAGCTTATTCAGCTCATTCATCAGCGTTTGCTCGGCAATCTGCATGATTTCTGCGCATTCCCTGATGAACAGCGGCCGGATGATCGGATCCGGAATCAGGCTGATGGTCTGAATGATTTCATGGATCAGCCCGGCTTTTTTAACCGGATCGTTTTGCGTTTCATCCAGCAACAGCCTGGTTTTGAACGCGATGAAATCATCCGAATTGGTAGAAATAAACGCTTCCAGATCGGAAGAACTGTGCTTGCGCGCATACGAATCCGGATCTTCTCCATCCGGAAAAAGCACCACCTTCACATTCATCCCCTGTTCCAGGATCATGTCAATCCCCCTGAAGGAGGCTTTGATCCCGGCAGGATCCCCATCATAAAGGATGGTAATATTGCGGGTAAACTTACTGATCAGGCGTATCTGATCGGTTGTCAGCGAAGTGCCCGAGGAGGCGACCACATTTTCGATCCCCGACTGATGCAGCGAAATCACATCAGTGTATCCCTCAACCAGGAAGCAATTGTCGCGGGCCACGATGGAATTGCGGGCCAGCCAGATACCATAAAGGCTTTTCGACTTGTTGTAGACCTCCGACTCCGGCGAATTTACGTACTTGGGTTTGGTTTTGTCGGAAGTCAGGATGCGCCCGCCAAAGCCGATCACCTTCCCGGTGAGGTTGTGGATGGGAAACATCACCCTTTCGCGGAAGCGGTCGTAGTGCTTCCCGTCCTTGCTGATGGTCAGGCCCGAATCGACAAGGTATTTTTCGGAATAGCCGTTCTGAAGAGCGGTTTTTGTAAATGTATCCCAGGCGGTGGGCGAGAATCCAAGCTGGAACTTCCGGATTATATCTTCGCGGAATCCCCTTTCAAGGAAATAGCTGAGTCCGATGGCCTTGCCTTCTTCCGATTCGAACAGGGTATTTACATAAAACTTTCTGGCAAAGTCGTTCAGGCTGAACAGGCTGTCGCGGTCGGTATCCTGCTGTTTTTCTTCCGGTGTCGGCTCCTGCTCTTCGACCTCAATGCCATATTTGCTGGCAAGGTAACGCAGGGCTTCGGGATAGGAGTACTTTTCGTGTTCCATCACGAAGTTTACCGCATTACCGGCCTTACCGCAACCAAAACATTTAAAAATTCCTTTGGCCGGAGAGACCGTGAATGAAGGGGTTTTCTCGTTATGGAACGGACAAAGTCCCAGCAGGTTAACCCCGCGCCGTTTCAGTTGCACGAAGTCACCCACCACCTCTTCGATGCGGGCGGCATCCAGAATGCTTTGTATGGTATCCCTGGGAATCAATGATTTGGCTTATGTTTGAATGATCTTCAAATGTACAAAAAGCCGTCAAATACAAGGTGATTATTCCATGGGATGATATACTTTCAGGCAGATGATCTTTTTGCATAATGGCATTACGCAACAGTGCATAAGGATAATTGAAGAACCACTGTTGTCCTGTGAATCTTTGGGAGGATTTATAAGGTTCTTCACTTCACTATCCCGCACGTGCGGGATTCAGAATGACAATACATTAACTATTATCAGAGGGGGCTTTGTGGCGGCTATGCCGCCACAAAGCCCCCTCTCCCTCAAACCTATGTAAGTTAAAGTAATTCTGAGCGTTAGCGAAGAACTGAACCACCAGTGGCGGTGAGCTCACCGAAGTTAATCTCATAATTTGGCTTGACAAGAGTGTTAAAGATTATAATCGCTATCTTAGCACTACAGATTTACAACATCATCTTTCCAAAAACGTCCTCCAACATGTCAACCAATGAAATCAGCCTGCTTCGCGATCTGATCGACCGCCTCGACCGCAAACCATTTGATCTTCAATCCTGGAAAACCAATGCCATCATGATACTGGGAAGGATTTTCGGGGAAAATTCCCAAAAAGTGGAGATGATACGTTCGATACAACCCGATTTCAGCTCCTGGTCATTGCGTGATGCCACCGGAAGACTCTCACAGTTGGATGCATGCCGCAAAATGGGACGCGAGGTGCTGGAAGCCGTCATTGCCGAACTTGAAGCATTCGGCCCGCCGGTAAAACGCGACCCTTCCGGCAGCCACAATCTGCTGGGGCTGGAAGATTTTATTACCGGAAAACAGGCACGGGAGATTGCACAGATTATAACTTCCGATCAGCCGGATGACGACAAAGTAAGCAAAATCAGCGAATTAATCAAGGATCTCGATCAGGTGGACCTGCTGGCAGCCATTGCACGCATGCTGATTTATAAATCCTGACTTCCGGATCCGGGACTGGACGTAAAGAAAATAATCCCTCCGACATCCGTCAGCGAGCCATCATACAATTCCTGAAGATAGTATCCGGCCGATTTAATTAAAACCCAGATCTTTCAAAGCCCGGTCGAGACGTAAGCACTACCCCGTGTTCAGGAAATTCAGCACTCAATGATTTAAAACTATGAAATCTCATCAACCTTAAATTAATGCATGAACCTAATGTGTTCTAATGTGCCTGCTGCGGTTATTTTTTTATAGATTCGGAAGAAAATGGTAAGTTTCTTTTCACCACAATAGACACAACTTGTCCCGGCTACTTTGCCGGGAATAGGCCACAATAGATTGTTTTCAGGAAATTCAGCATTCAATGATTCAAGACTATGAAATCTCATCAACCTTAAA